>ODAJ012024111.1_pt1 | contig 24886 bp, 20 predicted proteins | sample 1539241 | NCBI WGS metagenome assembly ODAJ01 (sample SAMN02144231, study PRJEB22623) | gut metagenome | biome: sheep rumen | host: Ovis aries | place: New Zealand
CCCCCGTCCCCCTAGACCAAACCAGGCCCCCTAGACCAAACCAGGCCGCCTCAGAGCTACATTTTAGAAAAAACTTGATTTTTAATTACGGGTATACTAATATGTTAGAGGTGACTAACTCTGTGACATACCAAATGAAACGGAATCCGCAGCGGATATTCCGTAACGAATGGAAATATCCCTGCGGGATTCTTTTTCACCTGTAGTTAGACGCAACTAACTAATATTGGGAAAGGCTAAACGATGGGAACAATCATTGTAAGTGTTGTGCTTGCGGCGGTTATCGGGCTGGCCATATACGGCACAATCCGAAAAATCAAATACGGCTCGTCCTGCTGTGGAGGCAAAGATCCGATGCCTGCCAGGGTAAAGGTGAAAGACAAAAACAAAAGTCACTATCCGTATACCTATCGGTTAAAGATTGACGGAATGCACTGCAGCGGCTGTGTGCGGAAACTGGAGAACGCGTTCCACAGCGAAGAAGGTTTGTGGGCGGATGTGAGTCTGGAAAAGAGGGAAGTGCTTCTTCGCTCGAAAAGCGAACTTGAGAGCAGGGCCGCCGGAAAGATTGTGGCTTCTGCAGGATTCACCCTGCTGTCATTTGAACCGACGGGCAAGCCCTGAAGGATGGGCAACCCCGAAGAACAGAGCTTTGGACCAGGGGGACGGGGTTAGTGGGTCATAATTATGGCCCACTAACCCCGTCCCCCTGGTCCTTAATAAAATCTTAAACATTCTCGTACTTGTTTCTTAAAAAAGTAAAGAATAAGATATTCATGTCTGCAGATAAAACGGGAATGTGAGGAATGAGTATGTATAACATTTTGATTTGTGATGATGAACAGGATATTGTCAATGCGTTAAAAATCTATCTGTCGTCGCCGGATTTTACTTTTTACGAAGCGTCCGACGGACTGGAAGCATTGCAAACCATCGATGAAAACGAAATTCATCTGGTGCTGCTTGATATCATGATGCCGAAGATGAACGGAATCGATGCGCTTTCGGAGATTCGCAAAAGAAGCAATATACCGGTTATCATGCTGTCGGCCAAAAGCGAGGATACGGATAAAATCCTCGGACTGAACGTCGGCGCGGATGATTACATTACGAAGCCGTTTAATCCCGTGGAAGTCAGCGCCAGAGTCCGTTCGGCCTTAAGACGCTACTTCATGCTCGGAGGAAGCGCCGGAAGCGAGAATACCTACACCGTCGGAGGAATTTCGCTGGATGACGGGGCAAAAACGGTATCCGTCGACGGAACCGAAATATCGCTGACTCCGAAAGAATTCGAAATTCTGAAACTTTTATTACAGTCCCGGGGCAGGGTGTTTTCGCCCAGAGAAATCTATGCCGCGGTCTGGGAGGAATCCCTTCCGGTCGGATGCGAAAGAACGGTTGCCGTTCATATCCGTCACATCCGGGAAAAGATAGAGATCAATCCCGAAGAGCCGCATTACTTAAAAGTGGTATGGGGACAGGGATATAAAATCGAGGGATGACAATGGAGGAAACAATGAAAACAAGAAAGCGTATCAGCGCGTATCCGGTTATAAAATGGCTGTCGTTGTTCGGCATGGTTGTATTTACGGTAATCGCCGCAAGCGGTCTGTTTGCGACACTTTACATGGCCGAGAGGAACATCTACAGCCTACAAAGCGAGAAAGAACAGCTGGATGTGCGGTTTGCCGTCTATGCAAAAATGAATGTCAATGAGGTAATTGTAAATTTCAGGTACGCAGATAAAAATGCTGCCGTGGAATTCTTAAAAAGCAGAAACGTGGCCGCGCTTGAAATCGAAAGCACGAAAAGCGGGGAGAAATTCTGTTACTGGAAGAATGCGTCCGTAAAAGACAATCTTCCGGGGAAATACGTATATTCCGGCGTGGACGAGTCCCAGTCCGTAAAATGGAAAGTATATGTGGATCCTGCTTTCCCGGTCCATACGGATAATTATTACCGGGATTACGAACTTGTAACAAATGCCTATAAGTACCGTTTTGCGATCCCCGTTCTGGCGGGTGTTGCGGGGCTTCTGTCCCTCATCTGCCTGATAGTATTTCTTTCCGGAATCGGCCGGGTGCCTGACAGCAACGAAGTAACTGAGAACTATTTTACAAAAATCCCGTTCGACGCATTTACGCTGATTCTTGCCGCCCCCGCACTGCTCTGTTTACTGGCGGCGTATGCATCGAACAACGACGATGTTGCGGTAGTTGCACTTTTGGCAATTGCGGTTTGCGGCTTCTTATGGCTGATCAATGCAATCCACCGGATCAAACTCGGAAACCTGTTTCGAAATACCCTGCTTGCCAAACTCTGTGTTTTGATTTATCGCGGATTGAAAGCGTTATTTACAAACATCCCGTTTTTGTGGAAGGCAATTCTCATCCTGCTTGCGGTGTCTGTCTGTGAATTCTTAACAATCGCAATCACGTGCGTGCTCTGCTCGGCCTATGACATCGGACTGCTTATCGGTCTTGCGTGGTTTTTTGAAAAAATTGTTGTGATTCCGATCCTTCTGTATCTGGTACTTATGATGAAGCGCCTTTTCAAGGGCGGAAGCGAACTTGCGGCGGGCAATACGGATTATAAAATCGATGTCCGGCCGTTAATCGGCGAATACCGCAAACACGGCGAGAATTTAAATCATCTTTCGGACGGCATTAACGCGGCGGTGGAAGAGCGGATGAAGAGCGAACGCATGAAAACGGAACTTGTGGCCAATGTCTCTCATGATATCAAGACACCGCTGACATCGGTGATCAATTATTCCGACTTAATCGGGAAAGAGGCCGAAAAAACCGGCGATACCGTTATTGCGGAATATTCCGAAGTACTGAACCGCCAATCCAATCGTCTGAAGAAACTTTTGGAAGACCTGGTGGAGATTTCCAAGGCCAACAGCGGAAATCTGGATATGATCCCGGAAAAACTCGAAATCGGCACTCTTTTAGACCAGATCATTGCCGAATATGAAGATAAATTTGCGGAAAAAAGACTGGAAACGGTGTTCTCGAAACCGGAGTCTGAGATTTATTTTATGGCCGACAGCCGGAAAACCGGACGCATTCTGGATAATCTGATGCAGAATATCTATAAGTACGCGTATCCGGGCACGAGAGTGTTTATCTCGGCGCAGACAATTGAAAAGAAACTTTGCATCCAGTTTAAAAATACATCCTGCGAAAAGCTTACCAAGAGCCCGGAAGAACTGCTGGAGCGATTTACGAGAGGAGACGAATCCAGACATAAGGAAGGAAACGGGCTCGGACTTGCAATTGCAAAGTCGCTCACGGAGCTTCAGGGCGGTGAAATGAAAGTGGAAATCGACGGGGATCTGTTCAAGGTCATCCTGCTTATGGATGAATTAAAAAAAGACTAAATAGAAGAAATCAAAGAAGAATAATTCAAACAAATGCTTCCTTCTGTATTGCGATTCCGCATTCTGTGATATAATTATTTAATCAGTGGGGTTTTGTTTTGCGGGGGAAGCATTATGGCAGAAAACCAACTCAATGAAATGTTCGAAAAATACAGGGATCCGCGCATTACGGAAAAGGAATCCGTTGTGGATGAGGCAACAGCCGCCGTTTTTTTAAGACGCCTTGTAAAATGTTTACATTCCTCGAATTTTGACAGGGTCGATTATGTGGAACTGGTTCAGGAAATCAGCCGGGCCTATCATCTTTCCAAGGGCGTTTCCGAATTTTACCAGAATATCGCTCTGGAAAGAAGAAAAGAGGGGGAAGTTTTCTGTGATCTGGATGACGGAAAGGGAACCATTCTCCTTCTGAAGAACCGTATCGTCGCCAATTCCGGCGCAGTTTTAATCACCACCGTTTATGTAAGTGAAGATGCTCCCGTTCTGAGTCTGAACGATTATAACAATCTGGATCTGATGATGAACGTCATTATGTCGTTTATTTCCAGACGCAGGCTGCAAAGAGTCGTGGAGCAGTATATTTTCTTTGATGAAAACGGTTATCCGAATGTCCGGTATTATTTGCGTGAATTGTTCCGCTTAGAAGAAAGCGGACAGCTCGGCGGGATGATTGCCGTTAATTTCGATCTTCACAATTTTGCCGTCATCAATATGGATATCGGCCGTGATAACGGCGATCTGGTCATTCAGAATTATTTCAGCATGATTGAAGAAGTCATCGGTAACAGGGGCTGCATCTGCAAACTGGGCGGTGACAAATTCCTTTGCATCTTTTCTCCCGATGTAAAAAACGAGGTTCTTTCGATTCTTGCCGGCGTTCCGGTCGCTTATGACGAGAATATCGAAAGAAAAGTAAAAGTATCCGCAGCGGCGGGCGTTTACGAGATCCCGGAAGGGTCCGTTATCAATAAAGATGACGTAATGGAACGCATCATGATTGCCACCGGCGTGGCAAAGAAACAGGATGAGGGTGCCATTGTTTTCTATGACGACAGAATGAAGGAAACAAGGGAACGCATCAAATCGATTCAGCAGAGATTCCGCGACGGACTGGCAAATGGAGAGTTCGCGGTATACCTTCAGCCAAAGGTGGATGTTGATACGCTGGAAATCGTCGGGGCGGAAGCACTTTGCCGCTGGATTTCCGACGGACGCATCGTGATGCCGGATGAATTTATTCCGGTCCTGGAGCAGACCACGGACATCTGCGATCTGGATTTTTACGTACTGGAGAAGGTGTGTGGCGCCATCCGGCGCAATCTGGATATGGGAAATCCCGATAACCTTCGGATTTCTTTAAATTTCTCAAGAAAGCATCTGACCAATCCGGATCTGCTTGAACATATCCTGAGGGTTGTGGATCAATACAAAGTTCCGCATGAAATGATTGAAGTCGAACTAACCGAAACCACGACGGACGTGCAGTTCCGTGATTTGAAACGTGTCGTAACCGGCTTAAAGGAAGCGGGCATCCGTACGGCGGTAGACGATTTCGGAATCGGATTCTCTTCCCTGAACCTGATCCGTGAAGTGCCGTGGGATGTCTTGAAAATCGACCGATATTTCCTCCCGAAGGATGATGAGAGCGAAAACAGCAGAGCCTGCAGGATGTTCCGTCACGTTGTGGAACTCGCAGACGATATGGGGCTTGAAATTGTGGTGGAAGGTGTGGAAACCTTAAAACAGCTGGAGATTCTAAGGGAAAACGGCTGTAAAATAGCCCAGGGCTTCTTCTTCGACAGGCCGCTGCCCGGCGAGAAATTCGAGGAAAGACTTGTGCAGCGGAATTATAAAGACAGATTTTAAGAACAAAAAAAGAGGACTTTTCGGCGGCAACTTCGGTTGCCGCTATTTTTTGCAGGAAAATCTTTAATTCTTGATAAAATAATGGTAAAATCTTAAATGTCTAAGTTTTTGTAGTGTAGTATTTCAACATCTTTATTTAAATAATATTAAAGAAGTGGAGGAAAACTCATGAAGAAATTTGTTGCAGAATTTATTGGTACCTGTGTTCTCGTAACACTTGGTTGCGGAACCGCAATGCTGACCGGCTGTGAGCACTGGGGCGGATATCTTGCTACCGCACTCGCATTTGGTCTCGTAATCGTAGGCATGGCTTACTGTGTCGGAAACATTTCCGGATGTCACATTAATCCTGCCGTAAGTCTTGCTGTTTTCATTAACGGCGGCATCACCCTGAAAGATTTTGTCGGATACATCATTGCCCAGTGCCTCGGCGCATTGGCAGGTGCAGGCCTGCTTGCCGCAATCTTCGGCCTTGGCGGAATCGAAGATCTTACCGGCGGCTTCGGAAGCAACGGCCTTGCAGGTGTCGGCGGAAATGTTTTTGCCGGACTTTTGGTTGAAGTTGTTCTGACATTCATTTTTGTTCTGACCATTCTCGGTGTTACCAGCAAGAAGGCAAACCACGGTTCCTTCGGCGGTCTCATCATCGGTCTTACCCTTGTACTGGTTCACATCCTCGGCATCGGCCTTACCGGAACGAGCGTTAACCCCGCAAGAAGTATCGGACCGGCTATCATGGCAGCAATCGTAGGAAACAACGGACCCATCATCAGCGTATGGGTATTCATTTTAGGACCCCTTGTAGGTGCGGTAATCGCTGCATTCGTTTACAAGTTCCTTGAGACGGAAGACAAGTAATTCTATCAGAAAGTTTTAATGGTGCAAATCACCATGGAAAATGAGGTAATAAATATGTCCACCAGAATTGGTATTTTAGGTTACGGAAATCTCGGACGCGGCGTGGAATGTGCGATTAAGCACAACGACGATATGGAGCTTAAAGCGGTTTTCACAAGAAGAGATCCCAAGACGGTAAAGGTTTTAACTCCCGGAGTGGAAGTTGCAAACGTAGCGGATATTGAGAAGTACAAGGATTCCATCGATGTTTTAATCATCTGCGGCGGCTCTGCAACGGATTTGCCCGAGATGACTCCGAAGTATGCAAAGATGTTCAACGTAATCGACAGCTTCGATACGCACGCAAACATCCCGACACATTTTGCGGCGGTTGACGCGGCGGCGAAGGAAGGCGGTAAAATCGCCATGATTTCCCTTGGCTGGGATCCCGGAATGTTCTCCGTAATGCGTCTTTACGACACCGCAATTCTCGGAAACGGCAGCACCTATACCTTCTGGGGCAAGGGCGTAAGTCAGGGGCATTCCGATGCCATCCGCAGAGTGCCCGGAGTAAAGAACGGCAAGCAGTATACGATTCCCGTTCCCGAAGCACTTGAGGCAGTTCGCTCCGGCAGCAATCCCGAGCTTACCACAAGACAGAAACATACAAGAGAGTGTTTTGTTGTTCTCGAAGAAGGCGCCGATGCGGCAAAGGTAGAAGAGGCAATCAAAACGATGCCGAACTATTTTGCGGATTATGACACGACCGTACATTTTATCTCCGAGGAAGAGTTTGCGGCAAACCATAGCGGCATTCCTCACGGCGGCTTCGTAATTCACAGTGGCACCACCGGCTGGAACGACGAGAACAAGCACGTGATTGAGTACAGTTTAAAACTGGATTCCAACCCGGAATTCACCTCCTCCGTTCTGATTGCGTTCGCAAGAGCGGCCAAGAGACTTTCGGATGAAGGTGCGGTTGGATGCAAGACGATTTTTGATGTGGCACCGGCTTACTTAAGCCCGCTTTCCGGCGAGGAGCTTCGTTCACATCTTCTGTAATATGTTGATCCGCGCTTGCGGATATGGGTTATCCAACAATAAAAGCCGGCAGGGGTTGGCGGTGACGCCGCCCCTGCTTTTTGAGAGAAGAATGTACAGAGGCGTTCCATGAAGGCAATTACGGAAATTCTATACTACCCGCTTCAGTGGACGTGGGGAATCATTCAGAATATTGTGGGCGCCGTCATCTGCCTGGTACATGCAAAGAAACCGCACTACCGCTACGGCAAAAGCTGGGTTACGGAGTGGAACCGCAGCGACAACATGGCCATGGGAATGTTTGTTTTTCTCTCGGAGAAACTGAAGGGCGACATCGAGGAAGAAGGCAGCGAACGCAGCCAGGTGGCCGTTCACGAATACGGGCACACGTTTCAGTCCATGTTCCTCGGGCCGTTTTTTCTGCCCGTCATCTGTATGGTTTCGGGCATCTGGTGTAATTTCGGCGTCTTTGAAAAGATGCGCAAAGAGAAGAAGATTTCGTACTACAGGCTCTATACGGAGCGATGGGCGAATCATTTGGGAAGGAAAATAACGAAAAAGACGCCTCACGGCTACTGGGAGACGCATTCAAAGAATGTATCCGAAGGAAGTAAGGCGAGAGATTTTCGCAAAGATAGAAGTAAGGACGAGGATTAATCTATGCATAACGACATATTAACAATCGGAAAACTGACAATTCACGGGTACGGCCTGATGATTGCCATCGGTATTCTGGCGGCGGTTTTCGTGGCCATGTACCGGGCGAAGAGGCGCGACATGGATCAGGAGCCGATTCTGGACATCGTGCTGATTGCGATGATCGGCGGTTTCTTAGGCAGTAAAATCCTCTACGTCATTGTGGAGTGGAAAGAATTTATCAAGAATCCGGTCCGTTTCCTTGGCGGCGGCGGTTTCGTGGTATATGGCGGAATCATCTTGGGCCTTACGGTGGCGTTTCTTTATTTTAAGTTTAAAAAGCTCGATTTCTTCGCCTATATGGACCTTACCATGCCGAGCGTGTCCATCGCGCAGGGCATCGGACGTATCGGATGTTTCCTGGCGGGCTGCTGCTACGGCGCAGAGACGAATTCCGCACTGGGCGTGGTTTTCCCGCATGGAAGCCTTGCACCGGCAGGTGTGAAGCTCTGGCCGACACAGTTATTCATGTCCGTGGGCAACTTATGTATCGCTGCGATTCTGATTCTGGCAAGCCTGAAATTTAAAAAGAAGGGCCAGGTGTCTGCACTTTACATGATTCTGTATTCCGCCGGACGCTTCGGAGTTGAATTCTTCCGTGCCGATCACAGAGGAAGCGTCGGTGTGTTCTCCACGTCGCAGTTTATTTCTTTATTCATTTTCATAATCGGTATCGCGCTCTTCGTATATGTGACGAAGAAGGGAACCGAGGCAGTCCTGGTGAAGGAAGCTGCCAAGGGCGGAGCGAAGAACGAGGCCAAGGGCAGCACAAAGAGTGAGGCCAAGGGCAGCACGAAGAACGAGGCCAAGGGCGGAGCGAAGAGTGAGGCAAAGGGCAGCACAAAGAATGAGCCCGGAAAAGAGAAAAAAGACGAGAATGCAGTAACAAAGATAAAAGCAGAGAAGAAAGAAGAGAAGAAAGAAGAGAAAAAAGAATCGAAGAAAGAAGAGACTGAGGAAGGAGAGAAAGCGTAACATGAATTACAAAAGAGCGGGAGAGCTTTCCACGTGGATGTTTGTGTTCTCGATTGTGGCAATCGGAGGAACCTTCTTCTTTAAGAATACAATACAGATTGTACTGTTCTTACTGGGAATCGTGTTAATTATCGCGGGAATCGTGATCCGGCTGATTTTCTGGAGATGTCCGAAGTGCAAAAAGATGCTGCACCTGGGATTTCGCATGGAACCCACGAAGTGCCCGTACTGCAAGGCGGATCTGAATGTCAGCGGAGACGTGGCGGAACCGACGGGAAAGAAGAAGTGAAAAGTGTGAGCAGATATTAATAAATTCTTTATACATTTTTTATATAGTTGGAGGAAAGTATGAAACAGAGAGAAATCTTGGAAATGATAGCATTTATCTGCTATCTGTGTTTGGTTCTCGGAATCGGCATTTTCTTTTTCATCAAAGGTCGTAAGCAGACCGGTGACAAAGCCTATTTCTTAGGCGGACGTCAGATGAACGGCTGGGTTGCGGCACTCTCGGCGGGTGCGTCCGACATGAGTGCGTGGGTTTTGATGGGCCTGCCCGGATCCATTTATCTTTGGGGTATGGGTCAGGTGTGGATTTCCGTCGGACTTCTGTGCGGAACCATTCTGGCATGGCTTTTTGTGGCACCGAGACTCCGCAGAATGTCCATTCTCGCGGACGATTCCATTACCATTCCGCAGTTTCTGACCAAACGTTTTAAGACGGCGAACCCTGCATTGCAGATTGTGTGTGCGCTTATTTTCTGCGTGGCATACTGCATTTATTCCGCATCCAGTATCGTGGCCTGCGGAAGCCTTTTCAACAGAGTGTTCGGCATCCCGAGCATCTATGCGATGGTCGGCGCAACGGTTATCATCCTGTTTTACACGTTCATGGGCGGATTCAATGCGGTTTGCTGGACCGACTTTTTCCAGGGACTTTTAATGCTGATGGCATTGATGACGGTTCCCATCGTGGCAAGTTTTGCCATGGCAAAGCCCGATTTTATGCCGGTGGCTATGGTGGTTACCGAAGAGAACTACTACAATCCGCTTTCCAGCGGCACGTGGGACTGGGCATCGGTGAAAGATATTTTAAGCGGTTTCGGATGGGGACTCGGCTACTTCGGTATGCCTCACATCCTTGTGCGTTACATGTCGATTAAGTCCGAGAAGGAAATGAAGAAGAGCCGCGTGGTAGGTATTTTCTGGACCTTCTTAATCCTCAGCATGGCAAGCGTTGTGGCGCTGGTTGCGCATCAGTACCTCGGCTCGATTCTTACCGCGGACGACAGAAGCCTCGTGTTCATCACGATGGTTCGTTACATGTTCCCGGCACTTTTGGCAGGTGTTCTGCTTTCCGCAATCCTTGCGGCTTCCATGTCCACGGCGGATTCACAGCTTCTTGCTTCGTCTTCCGCATTTGCATCCGACCTTTACAAGCCGGTCATTCATAAGAACGCGACCGACAAGGAGATGCTCTGGGTCGGCAGATTTGCCGTTGCGGTAATCGCAATCATTGCACTGATTATCGCAGTCAATCCCGCATGCGGCGGTATCATGGAACTCGTAGAGTGCGCATGGGGCGCATTCGGCGCGGCATTCGGACCTGCGATTTTACTTGCCCTGTTCTGGAAGAAGTTTACGTACAAAGGTGCCATCGCTGGCGTTATCGCCGGTTTCCTTACGGATGCGATGTGGTATATGTTCTTCTCCGGTTCCGTGAAGGGCCTTACCCTGTTTAATACCGGTATCTACGAGATCATTCCCGGATTCCTGGTAAGTCTGTTCTTTGCAATCATCGTATCCCTGATGGACGACACCCCGTCCGCAGAGGTTCAGGCACTTGTTGATGCGGCGAAAAAGCCGGTGGAATAGAATCATATGATTTCGATACTGTGTAATTGGGCATATGTGACGGTGACGGCATTTCTTGTTGGATTTGCCGTTATGCAGCCCATTGCAAAGAAAGCACAGTATCGCATTGCGCATCCGACATCGTATCTTGCGGGCGGATTGTGCGTACTTACCGTATATGCGCAGGTTTTCAGCCTGTTTTACAAAGTGGGACTATTGGCAGTGCTCATAATGAGCGGGGCTGCCGTAGTCTCTTTTTTTGTAAATCGTAAAGAAATCGTAAAGGTACCTTCCGGCAAAGAGATAAAAATCCCTGTCGGGGAACTCATTGCTGCAGCGGTTCTGGTGCTGGTTCTGGCCTATGGAACAAGCCGCGGATACATGGCTTACGATACGGCTCTTTATCATGCACAGACCATCCGGTGGATGGAAGAGTACGGCACCGTGAAGGGACTTGCCCTTTTGCAGACGCGGTTCGGGTATAACAGTGCGGCGTTTCCACTCTCGGCTTTATTCAGCCTAAGCTGGGCGTTAAAGGGATCCATGCATGCGCTGTCCGGATATTTTGTACTGCTCATGGCGCTTCCGTGCCTGCGGATTTATAAGGCGGTGGGCAGAAAGAAGTTTCTGCCCGGAGATTTTGTCCGGCTGGGAGCGCTTTATTACATGACGCTCGTGCTTACGGAACTGGTGGCTCCGGCATCGGATTTCTTTGCGACGGCAGCCGTGTTCTACACGGTGATTGTGTATTCCGATTTAGCGGACTGTCAGGAAAAAAATCCAATTCCGTACGCATTTCTCTCACTTTGGGCACTGAATGCGGTAACGTACAAACTTTCGGCAGGCTTTATGGCCATGCTCTTTATCCTGCCGCTGGTGCTCCTGGTACGAAAGAAACAGTGGGGAACGATTGCGCTGTTCATCGGTCTGGGGCTTTGTATCGTCTGTCCCATGTTGATTCGGGGATATGTGCTTTCGGGCTGGCCGCTGTACCCTTCCACATTTCTGTCGTTCGGACATCCGGCCTGGCAGGTGCCGGCGGATGTGGCGGTGTATGATGCAAAGGAGATTCAGGCCTGGGGACGCGGAACACAGTTTCTGCCCGGATTTCAGGCGACATTTGCCGAATGGATCGGACCGTGGTTTGCTTCGCAGACCATTGTGAACAGGGTTTTCCTTGCAGCAGGCGTTGTCGGAATCTCGGCGGCAATCGTGGCCGGGATGGCAAAGACACTTACTGTGGTGGCAGGAAAACAAACTCCGGCGGGAAAACAGCGTTTGTTTGAAATCCTGGCCCGCCTGCTTCTTTGTCTCTGTCTCGCAGCTTCATTTATCCTGTGGTTTGCCGGTGCGCCGCTGGTACGCTACGGGTACGCGGTGGTGATTCTGCCGGCCGTAGTTTCTTTCGGAACCATTTGGAGTCTTGTGACGGGAAAACCGGAATCGCAAGGGAGCGCAGGCACGGGTTCAAAAGAAGACCGAAAAAAGCCCGGAAATCAGGTGCGGGCGGTCTGCAACCTGGTAATCATCGGACTGGCGGTTTTGGTCTGCCTGTATAAAAGTGTGGCGGTCGGAAGGGAAGCGGCCCGATATATCAAAGAGCCCTTCTATGTGACGGCCCAGCCTTATGAGGAATTTGAGGTGGAGGCCTACGAAACGGAGGGTCATATTTTCTACCGGCCGGTCGAGGGAGACCGGACCGGATATGAATGCTTCCCCGCGGCGCCGCTTACCTATGAAGGCGGTTTCGGAGGGGAATCTCTGAGAGACGGATTCCGCAGGTGACGCCCGGGGGTGTCCGTCGGGGTAGACTTACACCTGAATATCAGTAACCATACGTCCAAGTACAATTATTAGCACTCATACTTATTGAGTGCTAATTTTTTGTTGACTTTTGCATATGACGATAATATACTTGGGTAGTGAGAGAAAAACCATGTAATTATGCGTGTGCAAATGTCGTATCACAGCGCTTTGCACCACGAATTTTATAAACAGGAAGGAAGCGAAGAAAGATGGCAGCAAAGAAAGGGTCACTGTCCATTAACAGTGAGAATATTTTTCCGATTATCAAGAAGTGGTTGTATTCCGACCATGATATTTTCGTAAGAGAACTGGTATCAAACGGATGCGACGCAATCACGAAGTTAAAGAAGCTGGAGATGATGGGCGAGTTCGAGGCACCGCTTGATTACAAGCCCCGGATTAACGTCATTGTAAGCCCCGAGAAGAAGACGATGACATTTATCGATAACGGTCTCGGAATGACGGCGGAGGAGGTTGAGGAGTATATCAACCAGATTGCATTCTCCGGCGCTACGGATTTTATTGAAAAATACAAGGATAAGGCGAACGATGACCAGATCATCGGACATTTCGGTCTGGGATTTTATTCGGCATTTATGGTTTCCGACAAGGTAACGATTGACACGCTGTCCTACAAAAAGGATGCAAAACCCGTGCACTGGGAGTGCGACGGCGGAACCGATTTTACGATGGATGAGGGCGACCGTGAGGTGGTCGGAACCACGATTACGCTGTATTTAAACGAGGACAGCGTTGAGTTTGCAAACGAGTACCGCGCAAGAGAAGTCATTAAGAAGTACTGTTCGTTCATGCCGACGGAGATTTATCTGTATACGGCAAAGCAGTATGACGAGGCACAGGCGGAAGAGAACAAGGCAGACGCCGCTGAAGGATCGGAAGAGGCTGCAAAGGATGATGAGGCATCCTGGAAGGAAATCGACGATAACGGCAAAGAAGTCAAGGAAGCCGAGAAGTTAAAAGAAGAAGGCGGGGCAAAGAAGGCCAAAAAGCCCGCAAAAGAGCCCGAGAACGATACCGCGCCCCTTTGGACGAAGAATCCGAGCGAGTGCGAGAAAGAGGACTATCTGAAATTCTACAGAAAGGTCTTCAACGATTATAAGGAGCCGTTATTCTGGATTCATCTGAACATGGATTATCCTTTCAACTTAAAGGGTATTCTGTACTTCCCGAAGATCAACATGGAGTACGAATCCATTGAAGGAACGATTAAACTTTACAACAACCAGGTTTTCATTGCGGACAACATCAAGGAAGTCATTCCGGAGTTTCTGCTGCTCTTAAAGGGCGTAATTGACTGTCCGGACCTGCCGCTTAACGTATCGAGATCGGCGCTGCAGAACGACGGTTTTGTGAAGAAGATTTCCGATTACATCACGAAGAAGGTGGCGGACAAGCTGTCCGGCATGTGCAAGACGCAGAAGGAAGACTACGAGAAGTACTGGGACGATATTTCCCCGTTCATCAAGTACGGCTGCTTAAAGGATGACAAGTTCTGCGAGAAGATGAACGATTACATCCTCTTTAAGAACATTGATGGTATCTATATGACACTGCCGGAGTGCTTAGAGACGAAGCCGGTTGATGACGCGGAAGGCGGGGAGAACGGCGAGAAGGCTGCAGAAGGTTCCGAAGGAGAAGCTTCGAAAGAAGGCGCCGGAAGCACTGACGGGGCAGCGGATCAGGAAACTGATGCAGCAGGCAACGGAGCGGACGATGCGGCAGGCAAGAGCGCCGAAAGCACCGACGGCGATGAGAAGAAGGAAAAGACCATCTACTACGTCACCGACATGAATCAGCAGAGCCAGTATGTAAACATGTTCCGTAAGGCAAAGATGGATGCGGTTGTTTTAACCCATCAGATTGACCTTGCATTCATCAGCCAGCTGGAGTCCAAGAACGAGGGCGTGAAGTTCAAACGAATCGATGAGGACTTCGGGGATGCCTTAAAGAGCAAGACTTCCGCAAAGGCGCAGGAAGAATTAAAGGCGCAGGAAGAGGAACTCGGCAAACTCTTTAAGAAGATTACGAAGAAGGAAAACGTTGCCGTGAAACTCGAGAAACTGAAGAACAAGGACATTTCTTCCATGATCACGGTTTCCGAGGAAAGCCGCAGAATGCAGGATATGATGCGCATGTATGCGATGGGCGACATGAACATGGGCGGCATGGGCAAGGAAGGCCAGACGCTTGTGCTCAACGCGAACAACAAGCTGGTACAGTATGTGCTTGAGCATCAGGATGGCGAGAACGTAAACACCATCTGCGAACAGTTGTATGATCTGGCACTGCTGCAGCACGCACCGCTCGAACCCGAAGCCATGACGAAGTTCGTGGCAAGAACCAACAAGATTATGATGCTGCTTGCAGAGTAGCAACAGTGAGTTCCTCTAGAAGGTGTTTTGCAGTACCGGAAACAAATTGAGGAAACGGGAGGAATGAACTATGATGAAGAAAATGAAAAAACTGATTGCAGCATCGGTCAGCGGACTGCTTGCAAATCCTGATATTCCCTGGTACGGACCGGAGTATTTGATCGGATTGTTCGGAAAGTAAGCAAGGACAAAAAAACAGTAAAAAAGGCGTCGGAATGACGCCTTTTTTCTTTGATTTACATAAGTCGGGAATTTCAAAAACGGCCCATTTTTCCTTGACACTAAGCCCCCGAAATCAGTATACTTTATGTTGGTATTTTGGGGGGAACAGATAAGGAGCACATATGGGCGGATTTTTTGGCGTAGCTTCCAATGATAATTGTATGTTTGATTTGTTCTTCGGTGTGGATTACCATTCCCATCTTGGTACCCGCCGCGGCGGCCTTTGCCTCTATTCCGAGGAGAAGGGCTTTGACCGGGCCATCCACAACATCGAGAACTCCCCGTTTCGTACCAAATTCGAGCGTGATTTCGAAATCATGCGCGGACATTACGGCATCGGCTGCATTTCCGACAACGAGCCCCAGCCGTTAATCGTTCGTTCTCATCTCGGCAATTATTCCATCACAACAGTAGGTAAAATCAATAACACCGACGAGCTCATCAAGATGCTCTTCAGCCACGGCTATTCCCATTTCCTGGAAATGAGCGGCGGAGACATCAACCAGACGGAGCTTGTAGCGGCACTGGTGAACCAGAAGGATTCGATTCCGGAAGGTCTGGTTTATGTGCAGGAAGTTATCAAAGGCTCCATCAGCGTGCTGATCATGACGCCCGAAGGCATCTATGCGATGCGTGACAAACTCGGACGTCTCCCCGTAATCATCGGAAGAAAGAGCGGGGCACACTGCGCTTCCTTTGAAGATTTTGCATTCATGCATTTAGGATATAAAACGGCCAAGGAACTCGGCCCCGGCGAAGTGGTTTTCTTTAACGAAAACCGCCTGGAAACCTTGATATCTGCCCGTCAGGAGATGAAAATCTGTACATTCCTGTGGGTTTACTACGGATATCCGACCTCGACCTACGAGGGCGTGAACGTGGAAGAGATGCGTTACCGCTGCGGACAGTCCCTTGCAAAACGTGATAAAGAGCGCGGCCTTATCGATGCGACCGAGGTTGCGGGCGTTCCGGATTCCGGTACGGCGCATGCTGTCGGCTATGCAAACGAGAGCGGCGTTCCTTTTGCGCGCCCCTTCATTAAGTATACGCCGACCTGGCCGAGATCGTTCATGCCGACGACACAGAAGAAGCGCGACCTGATCGCAAAGATGAAACTGATTCCGGTAGAACCGTTAATTAAGGATAAGAGCATGCTGCTCATTGATGACTCCATCGTGCGCGGCACGCAGCTTCGGGAAACGACGGAATTCTTATTTGACTCCGGAGCAAAGGCAGTACATGTAAGACCTGCATGCCCGCCCCTGCTTTTCGGATGCAAGTATCTGAATTTCTCCAGATCGAATTCCGAGCAGGAATTAATCGCAAGACGCGTGATCGCACAGCGAGAGGGAAGTACCAATGTTCCGCTTGATAAGCTGCAGGATTACGCGAACCCCGAAAGTCCGAACTACAAGGCAATGGAGCAGGAAATCTGCAAACAGATGAAGTTTACGACGCTTGCATTCAACCGGCTTGACGACATGGTTAATTCGGTCGGCATCGAGCCCTGCAAGCTGTGTACGTACTGCTGGAGCGGACAGGAATAAGGCACGTACGTACCGGATGCCTCATGGGAGATTATATTCGATATAACGTAATAAACTTTTCAGTATAGATAAAGCCGCATACGCGGCGAGGAGGAAGTATGGCACAGAGAACAGACATCCACAAAGTATTGATTATCGGTTCCGGCCCGATTATTATCGGACAGGCTTGCGAGTTTGACTACTCCGGAACCCAGGCGTGCAAGGCGCTGCATAAGTTAGGGTATGAAATCGTGTTGGTGAATTCCAACCCGGCAACCATTATGACGGATCCCGACACGGCGGATGTTACGTATATTGAGCCTCTGAACGTAAAGAGACTGGAACAGATCATTGAAAAGGAACGCCCGGATGCGCTTCTGCCGAACCTCGGCGGACAGTCCGGCTTAAACCTCTGCTCCGAACTTGCGGAGGCTGGCATTCTTGACAAATACGGCGTAAAGGTAATCGGTGTACAGGTTGATGCCATCCAGAAGGGTGAGGACAGAGTTGAGTTTAAGAAGACGATGAATTCCATCGGCATCGAGATGGCAAGATCCGAAGTTGCCTATTCCGTGGAAGACGGTCTTCGTATTGCAGATGAACTGGGTTATCCCGTAGTTTTGCGCCCTGCATATACCATGGGCGGTGCAGGCGGCGGTCTCGTATACAACCAGGATGAATTAAAAACCGTTATCGCCCGCGGACTTCAGGCATCCATCGTGGGACAGGTTCTCGTTGAGGAATCCGTTCTCGGCTGGGAAGAGCTGGAACTCGAAGTCGTTCGTGATGCCAAGGGCAACATGATTACGGTCTGCTTCATCGAGAATATCGATCCGCTCGGCGTTCACACCGGCGATTCCTTCTGCTCGGCTCCGATGTTAACCATCTCCGAAGATGTTCAGGCGGAACTGCAGAAACAGGCATATCGTATCGTTGATGCCGTACAGGTTATCGGCGGAACCAACGTTCAGTTCGCACACGATCCCGTAAGCGGACGTATCATTGTTATTGAAATCAACCCGAGAACATCCCGTTCTTCCGCACTTGCTTCCAAGGCAACCGGTTTCCCCATCGCACTCGTTTCCGCGATGTTGGCAAGCGGCCTTACCCTGGACGAGATTCCCTGCGGCAAGTACGGCACCCTTGATAAATACTATCCCGACGGCGATTACATCGTAATCAAGTTTGCACGCTGGGCATTTGAGAAATTCAAAGGCGCCCAGGATAAACTCGGCACCCAGATGCGCGCGGTCGGCGAAGTCATGAGTATCGGTAAAACCTATAAGGAGGCTTTCCAGAAAGCAATCCGTTCCCTGGAGAAAGACCGTTACGGTCTGGGATTTGCAAAGAACTTCCATGAGAAGTCCAAGGATGAGCTGATTGCAATGCTCAAGGATCCTTCTTCCGAAAGACAGTTCATTATGTACGAAGCGCTCCGTAAGGGTGCAACCGTGGAAGAACTGTGGCAGCTTACCAAGATTAAGCATTATTTTATCGAGCAGATGAAGGAACTCGTGGAAGAGGAAGAGTACTTAATACGTGAGTACGGCACCGCTTCCGTTTCCGATACCGCAATTACATCCGGCAGAGTGCCGAATGCGGAAGATTTAACCAAGGCAAAGAAAGACGGCTTCTCCGATAAGTACTTAAGCCAGATTCTGAAAGTGACCGAGGACGATATCCGCAATGCCAGAAAGGCCATCGGCGTGACCGAAGCCTGGGAAGGCGTGCATGTATCCGGTACCAAGGACAGCGCTTACTATTACAGTACATACAACGCTCCCGATAAGAGCACAACCGATGATTCCAAGCCCAAGGTAATGATTCTCGGTGGCGGCCCGAACCGAATCGGACAGGGTATCGAATTCGACTACTGCTGCGTTCATGCGGCATTTGCCCTTCGTGATTTAGGCTTCTCCACCATCATCGTAAACTGCAACCCCGAGACGGTTTCGACAGACTACGATACATCCGATAAGCTGTATTTTGAGCCTCTGACTCTCGAGGACGTTCTTTCCATCTACGAGAAGGAGAAACCGGTCGGCGTCATTGCACAGTTCGGCGGTCAGACTCCGCTTAACCTGGCGGACTCCCTTGAGAAGAACGGTGTTAAAATTCTTGGTACCGCTCCCGCGGTTATCGATATGGCAGAGGACAGAGATCTGTTCCGTGCCATGATGAAGAAACTTGAAATTCCCATGCCGGAAGCCGGTATGGCGGTTACCATTGATGATGCGGTTGAAATTGCGGAGAGAATCGGATATCCCGTTATGGTTCGTCCTTCCTTCGTACTCGGCGGCCGCGGAATGGAAGTGGTCGGCGACAGGGATTCCCTGAAGGAATACATGGCGGCAGCAGTCGGCGTAACCCCTGACAGACCGATTCTGATCGACCGTTTCTTACGTCATGCGATGGAGTGCGAGGCCGATGCGATTTGCGACGGAAACCATGCATTCGTTCCTGCCGTTATGGAGCATATCGAACTTGCGGGTATTCACTCCGGTGACTCCGCATGCATCCTGCCTTCCATGCACATCTCCGAGAAGAACCTGGCACTCATTAAGGAGTATACAAAGAAGATTGCGGTCGAGATGAACGTTCACGGCCTTATGAATATGCAGTATGCGATCGAGGATGACGTGGTTTACGTGATTGAGGCAAATCCCCGTGCATCCAGAACCGTGCCTTTGGTAAGTAAGGTTTGCGGTATCAACATGGTGAGAGTGGCAACAGACATCATTACGATGCCGATTACCGGAAGAACCTCACCGGTTGAGGGACTGAAGGAAAGCAAATATCCTTATGTCGGCGTAAAAGAGGCGGTGTTCCCCTTCAATATGTTCCCTGAGGTTGACCCTCTTCTCGGACCGGAAATGAGATCCACCGGTGAAGTTTTAGGACTTGCACCGAACTTCGGCGAAGCATACTACAAGGCACAGGAAGCAACACAGAATCCGCTGCCTTTGTCCGGAACGGTACTGATTTCCGTAAACCGTATGGACAAGCCGTATGTGGTTGATGTGGCGAAGAAGTTTATCAAGGCCGGATTTAAGATTGTGGCTACGGGTACCACCTATGCACTGCTTCGCGAAAACGATATCGAATGCGAGAAGATTCTGAAGATGCAGGAAGGCAGACCGAACATTGTGGATGCCATCGTGAACAAGAAGATTCAGTTGATTGTAAATACTCCGTCCAGAAAAGAGAGCATTTTCGATGACTCTTACATCCGTAAGAATGCAATTAAGCACAAAGTTCCGTATATCACAACGATTGCGGCAGCAAGTGCATCCGCAGACGGTATTCTGGCAGCCCAGAGCGAGGCTCAGATTGAAGTAAACTCCTTACAGAGCCTGCACAAAAGAATCGAATAAGAGATTTCGTGTCGATTGGCACGTATAGGAGAGAAGTACGATGAAAAAAAGACTGGTTATAATACTGGCAACAGTATCCGCTCTTGTTCTGGCAGGCTGCAGCCTGATTAAGACCAAACCCGACGTGGAGAATCCAAATCCCGTTGAGCCGCAGTCGCAGGTTGTTACCGTAAAGCCTTCGGAGAACCCGAATGATTACGAGGGTCCCGGTGACGAATTCCCGGGCGGACTCGACGACGACGGACGCGGGGATGAAGAAGTAGATGCATCCAGTGTCGTAATGGAGCAGATTACAGACCTGGAAAGCGACATGATGTCCGCGAAGGTTACCGGATATGACGAAGACGGAAACGAGCTCTGGACATATGAGACGAAGCAGGATCATACTCCGCAACTTGATCCCTTCAAGGAGATCGGACTTTTCGGCAGACAGTATATTTTCGTAGCGTGGGGCGAGGTTATCAGCCTTGATATCGCAAACGGACTGGAAAACTGGGTGAATAAGGATTTTAACGGTTACAGTGTATGCTTTACGACCGATTACGAGGGCGATACGCTTTATCTGTGCGGATATTTCGGACCGGACCTCTTTGTGATGGACTTGGAAGGAAGGACAATTAACAAGGTCGGTGTGGCGGATGAGGATTATTACTGGCCGTACGAGATTACCTGGGAGAATGAGCATGCCGTGAAGATCAAGTATGAGAGTAACGAGAAAGAACTGACGCTTGATCCGCTCGGTGATGCAGTACAGTAAGTGAATGAAATTCCGCGGTAGCGGAAGAAGATAAGAGGCGACCTGACGGTCGCCTTTTGATATATCAAAGGATTTCTCTGACAAGAATGGGTGAAAAATTACCAAAAAAGCACCTCAAAACGGCGGTGGAATTGACAGGCGGGACACGGAAGTTTCGTTGACGGAGAGGGGGCGCGGTGATATAATAATTTCGTGTGTAAAGGGGTCAGCTATGCTCTTTAACGGGGCAAGGCTTTTTTGGAGTGTGTTTCAAACAGGAGCCAAAGGTTAAAGTGAAACGATTTGCAGGCATGAAAAAGTTCATCATGATGACGGGCGGAGCACTGATGCTTCCCCTGCTGGCAATCCTTTTTGCACTGTTGCCGATTAAGGTGACACATGCGGCGGGGCATATCCGCTTCGGATCGGAATCCTATTCCCCCAATGCCAATGAAAACTTCAATATCGGTGTCTACGTGGAAAGTACGGACGAGGTGCCCATGGGGTCTTTCTCCGTAACGCTTACCTATGACCCGAATGTGATTGAATATGTCGGCGGAGCGTCCGCAGGCGGAAACGGAAGCATTACGATTAACGGCGCTTCCCCGGACGGCGGAACGGTACGGACGATGCTAACCTTAAAAGCAGTCGGAAAAGGCAACACCAACATCGGTGTAACCGGCGCCACGATTAATGACAATACCGGTGTCGGCATGGCAGTCGACGGAATGCCGGGCGCACCGATTCATATCCAGTCCGCGAAAACAACCCCTCCGGAATATCTTTCGGTAAACGGAGAGCGGATTGCAGCCTTCTCCGATACGAGATTTGAGTATACCGTCAACATCCCTTATACCGAGAAACTGCAGATTACGGGTCCTGCGGGATACAAGATTGAGACAGACGTAAACGAATTAAAGGTTGGACGTAATAATGTCAAGGCAAGTGTTTCCAAAGACGACGGACAGCCGATTGAATATACGCTTCACCTGATTATGGCGGAGAAAGACGACAAGGCTCAGGATGACAAGAATCAGGGCGGAAAGAACGAGAAGGCGTCCGAGAAGACCTCCGACAAGACGAGTGAAAAGGCTTCCGAGAAGACTTCCGTCAAAACATCGGAGAAAGAATCCGTGTCCGAGGAAATCAAACTTCCTCCCATGCCGGAACCCTCACAGGATTACGAAGACCGGGAACTTGAGAGAAACCGTAATTACATCCTTGTGCTGGTTGCATTCATTCTTGGAATCATCGTGGTGGTCGGACTCAAGCTTCTGGCGGATTACATCGGATCAAGACGCGGGCGGACCACGGATTCGGCCAGAGCGAACTTTCATATCACCATGAAGAAGAATGAAGTTGTCGAAGAGGCAACAGATCCTTTCCAATATGCCACAATTGATGAATATAACGGCAAGAAGGTGAAGAAAGGTCAGGAGCCGAAGCTGATCTTTGATAAGCCTGCCAAAGGAGCAGGAGAGAGAGTTGCCGGAGGCAAGGCAACCGGCCAGAAAGGCGCGGCGGATGCTGCCGGTTCGGAAGTTCCGAAACTTGATTTTTCAAAGAGAAAGAGCGCGGCTCAGCTTGCAAGGGAAGAAGCAGCCAACAATGCCGTGAAAGAAACCAAAGAAGAGGTCATGGAAGAGATGAACGAGGACGAGATTTCGGACTTCATCGAGAACGTGACCGAAGATGCCGGGGACGACGTGGAACTCATTGACATCGAGAATGAGGTAGCGGATCGCAAACCTAAGAAAAAGGGATAAGTCCGGCAGGGGAACAGAGATAACGTATGAGTAAATTCCAAGTTGACATGCACTGCCATATTTTACCGGCGGTTGACGACGGATCGCAGTCCATGGAAACGACCTTAAAAATGATACAGATTGCGGCAGCAGAGGGGACGACCCATATGATAGCGACGCCGCATTACAAGAAAGACCGGCACAACGCATCGCCGGAGACCGTAAAGAGGCTGGTCGCGGAGGTGCAGAAGTTATCGGATGATAACGGGCTGGGGCTTACAATTTTACCCGGAAACGAGATTATGTACTTCTCGGATATGGAAGAAGCCTTTGATGCCGGGAAGTTTACGACGATGAACAATTCGGACTACCTGCTCATCGAGTTCTATCCGGACGATGATTATGCAAGAATCAAACGCGGTGTTGAAATGACGCAGAGCCTCGGGCTTCATCCGGTGCTTGCACACGTGGAGAGGTTCGCGGAACTTCGGAAAGACCCAAACAAAGTCGAGGAGCTTCGAAACCGCGGAGCGCTGATTCAGGTCAATGCGGCAAGCATGGTCGGGGAGCAGGGATTCGGAACGAAACAGTATGTGAAGAAGCTTTTAAAGAGGGAACTGATTGACTTCGTCGGAACGGATGCGCATCACTATGAATCCAGGGCACCGCACATGGAGAAATGTGCAAAGTATTTAGAGAGTAAAGTGAGTGCGGAGTATGCAGAGAAGATTCTGTACCGGAACGCATTCGAGTATTTCGGAATCAGGTAAAGCAGAGAAACACGGAAATACAGAGTATCAGAAACAGTAAGAAACAGAAACCGGAGATTACAAATGGACGCAATGAAAAAGAACAACACGGAGCAGGATAACGAGGTCGAAATCAACCTCATGGAACTGCTTCCCTACCTGCTTCACTGGTTATGGCTGCTTGCAGCGGTAGGCCTGCTTACCGGAGCCATCGGATTCGCCATCAGTGCTTTCGTGATGACACCGATGTATCAGTCGACGACAAAGGTGTATATCCTTAGTAAGAACAATAAGAACGAAAACGTAACTGTATCGGATACGCAGCTGGCAACAGCACTTACCAAGGACTTTAAGGAAATGATTAAGAGCCGTTATGTTCTGGAAACCGTAATTTCGGAATGCGGCTTAAAAGAATCCTATGAATCCTTAGCCGGCAACATCTCCGTATCCAATACGACGGATACACGTATCATCGGTATCAGTGTAAATGACGCCAATCCGGCAAGAGCGCAGTATATCGCGAATGCCGTACGTGACGTGGCAGCAGTTCACTTAAAGAACGTCATGGACCTTGAAGCCGTTAACGTGGTTGAGGAAGCAAATCTTCCGACCAGTCCAGTAGAACCGAGCAAGAAGAAATTTACGTTAATCGGATTTGCCATCGGATTCGTAGTATGTGCCGGCATTCTGATTCTTCGTTACTATCTGGATGATTCTATCAAGACAACGGAGGATGTTGAGAAATACCTTAATATGACGGTGCTTTCATCAATCCCTGTTTTTGAGGGCGAAGAGGCAGATAAGAAAAAGAAACACAAGAAAGTGGCGAGGGGGTAAGACATGCAGGAGTTATCGATTAAACAGGACAATCTGGACTTTCGTGCCAAAGAAGCATTCAAGACCCTTCGAACCAATATTGAATTCTCGGGAAGCCACGTACAGACGGTTTTCTTTACCAGTACGATACCGAACGAAGGAAAGAGTACCGTTTCCTTTGAATGTGCATGTTCCTTTGCGGAAGCGGGAAAGAGAGTGCTTTTCGTGGACGCCGATCTTCGTAAGTCGGTATTGAAGAGCCGTTATAAGAGCGGACGTGTAAAATACGGATTCAGCCATTATCTGGTAGGCAAGAATGACTTCGAAGAAGTTATCTGCGAGACGGATATCCCGAACCTTTATCTGGTATTCGCGGGACCGGTTCCTCCGAACCCCAGTGAGTTGCTGGCAAGTGACCGGTTTATTGATTTTATCCGCGCAGCAAAGGCAAACTTCGATTACATCATCATTGATGCACCGCCGATCGGAAGCGTTATCGATGCAGCGATTATCTCCAGACAGTGTGACGGCGGTATTCTGGTAGTCGGAAGCGGAGACATCAGCTACCGTTTTGCGAGAAAGAGTGTGGAACAGTTAGAGGTTGCAGGATGCAAACTGCTCGGCTGTGTATTAAACAAGGTGGATGTCACGGGCGGTAAGTACTATGGCAAGTATTACGGGAAGTACTACGGTAAATACTATGGCAAGTATTACGGCAATTATTATGGGAATGACAAGTAACTAAGCGGAAATATATTGGTACCCGGAATTCTTCGGATTCCGGGTACGCTTTATAAAGAGGCAAAGAACAGGTGAATTACCTGCCGAAGGGGCAATATGATCAGCATCATTATACCGGTATATAATG
>ODAJ012178614.1_pt1 | contig 24860 bp, 12 predicted proteins | sample 1539241 | NCBI WGS metagenome assembly ODAJ01 (sample SAMN02144231, study PRJEB22623) | gut metagenome | biome: sheep rumen | host: Ovis aries | place: New Zealand
AATGGTTCTCGCAGTTCATGGCGAACTGGCAGCCCACCTGCGTGGTCATGAAGGAGTGCGTAACCCCTTCTTCGTCAAAGTATTTGTTCAAATCCGGGAGGTTCAGGCGGATGTCGTCGCCGACGATGACGACGGCCGCGCCCGTGGTGAGCGCCGGATACATGTCCATCATGCAGGCGTCGAAGCCGAAGGAGGCATAGGCGGCCACCTTGTCACCCGGCTTGAGCCCATAGTAGCGCCGGTACCAGTGACAGAAAGCCACGAGGTTCCGATGCTCCAGTTGGCAGCCCTTGGGCTGGCCGGTGGAGCCGGATGTGTACAGCAGGATGAAGAGGTCCTCCGGCCTGGGGTCGCGCCCCGCAACACCGGGCTCCGGCCGGACATCGGCCAAGTCCTTCGTCAGCAGCACCGGTCCCTGGTAATCCACCTTTTCCAGCAATTCCTCCTCGGCGATGAGGAGTTTGGCGGAGGCGTCCTGCATCATGAAGTTCAGGCGCTCGGCGGGGTAACTGGGATCCAGCGGCTGGTAGGCGCAGCCGGACTTGAGCACGCCCAGGGCGGAGAGTACCATCCATTCGCTGCGGCCGATGAGGATGGACACTACGGTCTCGGGGCCCTCGCCGGCGATCTTCCGGACCTGCGCCGCAATGGCGTCGGTCTTTTCGTCCACCTCCTTGTACGTAAGCCGTACGTCATGATACACGACGGCCAGGTTGTCCGGCGTTTCGGCGGCCTGGGCACGGAACAGGGAAACGATGGTCTGCGCGGCGTCATAGTCCACGTCCGTGACGTTGAAGCCGTCCAGCAGGGCCGTCTGCTTCTTGTCCACCAGGGACAGGCCGCGAAGCGGGGCCTCGGCATCGGCGGCAAAGGTGCTGACGGCCTTCACCACGCTCCGGGCGAGACTCTGCATCATGGCCTCGCTGTACTTGCCGTTGTCATATTCGATAGCCACGGAAGGCTTGCCCTCCACCTCGGTGATATAGAAGGCGATCTTGAACTTGGGAACGTTGAGTTCCATGGTTTCGTCGGCCTGGACCGGTTTTCCGCCCACGCGGTACTCGCTGAGGACGCCGATCTGGTAGGCGAACATGATGTCGGCCTTGAGGTCGTAGTCGGCGGCGATGCGGGCGAAAGGATAGTTCTCATGGGCGAGGGTCTGTTCGAAGGTTCCCGCGCTCTCGTGCAGGAACTCCTTCACGCTCTGCGTGCCGATCTTCGAACGGAGCGCCAGGGTGTTCACGAACATGCCCATGGTATTGGAAACCTTCAGGTTGCTGCGGCCGTTGGAGATGGTGGTGATGCACACGTCGTCGCTGCCCGAGAAACGGGCCAGACTGTAGAAGACGGCGCTCAGCAGGACGGCGGAAGGATTGACGCCCTGGGCCTTGGCCAACTGTTCGGCGTCTTTCCAGACGAGGGGCTCGAACACGCGGCCGTTTTCTCCCTGCGGACGGGGGTTGGTCAGGTCCGGCGCAAGTTCCGTCACGTTCTCCACGTCGGCGAGGCGCTCCCGGAAGAAATCGGCGGATGCGGCGAAGTCCTCGCCTTGCTCGGCCGCTTTCTGTTCGGTGACGAACTGTGCGTAACTGCACATTTCGGGCTCGATCTCCTTACCGTCCAGGAGGTCGCAGAGTTCATGGATGAACAGGTCGTAGGAATAGCCGTCGCACACCAGGTGATGGATGTCGCAGTACAGGTAGAGGTCTTTTCCGGTCTTGACGATGGCATAGCGGAAGAGACGCTCCTTCGCAAGATTGAAGGGACGGACGAAACCCTGGCGGAAGGCGAGGGCCTCCTCTTCGGTCATCGTGTACTCCGCCACCTCCACAGGCGCCTCGCGGTCGCCCATGACCTGGACGACGCCCGTCTCGTCGGTGACGAACTGGACGAAGAGGGCCGGATGGTTCGCCACGGCCTTCTGCACGGCCGCCCGGAGAGTATCGACAGGGATATCCTCGGGAAGATGCAGGCACATCGGCGTATTGTACAGCGTGGACGTCGGGTTCTTCATGCAGTCGAAATACACGCCCGTCTGGGAGTAGGACAGCGGAACGGAGGAAGGAACGTCCGTTGCGGCGGCCGCCTCCTGAGGTGCGCCGGGAGCAGCGGAAACGCCGGCCAGGACGGTCTGCGCGAGGATTTCATTCTCGATCGTCTGGATGCTTCCGCCGCCGGCGAGGAGTTTGGAATCCAACTGCACGCCGAAGCGCTTGTATATCTGGGTGGCCAGTTTGATCGCCAGGATGGATGTAAGTCCGGCCATGCGGAGGTCCGTCGTCAGGCCGAAAGCATCGGTGTTCACGACGGAAGCGACCATTTCCTTGAGTTGCTGTTCCAGGACATTGAGCGGAGCGTTCGATTCTTCCTCCGTCTCGACGCCGGCGCCGATGACCGGCTCGGGCAGGGCGCGGCGGTTCACTTTCTGGTTCTGATTCAGCGGGATGGCGTCGATCTGCATCGTGGCCGCCGGGACCATGTAGGGCGGCTTCCGGTCCATGATGAAGGCGTTCAGGGCCTTTACATCGACCTTCCCGTCGGATACGACATAGGCGGCGATGTATTTGCCGCCGGTGGGATACTCGAAAGCCTGCACCGTGGCATCCTTGATGCCCGGGAATTCCCGGATGACCGCCTCCACTTCCTTGAGTTCGATGCGGAAGCCGCGGATCTTCACCTGGCCGTCTTTCCGGCCCACGAATTCGATGTCCCCGTTCTCGCGGTAGCGGACGACGTCGCCGGTGCGGTACACCCGCTTTCCGTTCCAGTCCACAAAGGCGGCGGCCGTCTTCTCCGGCTGATTCAGATAGCCGACGGCTACCTGCGGCCCGGCGATGACCAGTTCGCCCGAGGCACCCCAGGGAAGTTTTTTCCCGTAGCGGTTGACGATGAACAGTTCCACGTCGGCATTGGGCTTGCCGATGGGGATGTTGGGTTCGTTCCTGTCGACATAATGGCTGCACACGTAGACGGTCGTTTCGGTAGGACCGTAGGCGTTGAGCAGGGCGTAGGACGGCGGGTCCATGCTCATGAGTTTCTCTCCGCCCGTTCCCAGCCACTTCAGGCCCGGGATGTCCGGGAAATTGAGCGCCAGTTGGGTGGCCATCTGGGTGGTCATGAAAACGTGGGTCATCCCTTCCTTGACCAGATAGTCGTTCAATCCCGCAAGGTCGAAACGGATGTCGTCCTGGATGATGTAGATGGTCGCGCCGGCCCAGACACAACTCCAAAGGTCCATCTGGAAAGCGTCGAAACCATAGCCGGCATAGGTGGCGTAGCGCGAGCCGGGCTTCAGTTGAATGTTCCGGGTGTTGTAGTCGGCGAAACACCGGAAGTTCTTCTCGCTGAGCATCACGCCCTTGGGCGTCCCCGTGGTGCCGCTGGTATACAGGATCACGAGGGCGTCGTCGCCGTCATAGGCCGAGGCATCCTCCTTCATGAAAGAGAGCCGTTCCTCGGGATAACTGCTGTCCAGCGGAAGGGAAGTCAGGCCCGCCTTGGCGATGGCGATGGGAGCCAGCACCATCTTCTCGTCCCGGGGAACGGCGAAGCCCACCACGCGCTCGCCGCAGCGGACGGTGTAGGACGGGTCGATGCTGTCGGTGAGCCGGTCCACCTCCGCGAAGGTGAGCCGCTTGTCGCCGGCTACGCAGAAAATGTCGTCCGGCCGCTCGGCCACATGCTGGCGGAAGCGTTCCACCAGGGTCGGGAGGGCGTCCGGGGACTGGGGCACGGGATTCAGGCCGTCCAGCCACTGCACTTGCACCGGCGTGGCATATTCCAGTTCCTTCACCGTTTCCGCCGTCATCATCGAATGGAGGACAGCCCCGTAACCCTTAGCCAATTCCTCCATGAACGCATCCGCGTAATCCGCACTGTCATAGGCGATCTTGAGAGAATAGACGCCGTCGGTCTCGAACAGTTCGGCGCAAAGCTTCCAGCCCGGCGCCGGCTGCCGCAGATCCTCATAATGCACGGGATTCTCCCCGAAGTGCAGGCTGCGCTTACTGTTCAGGACGGATCCCTGATAGACGAAGGCGACCTGGTTGTTCAGGCCGAGGTCCTTCACGGCGTCCTGATAGGCGTAGAACTGCATGTCCTGCGTTTTCTTCATCTGGTCGGAAAGCGCCGCGAACACCTCGCCCAGCGGCGTGTCTCCGCCCGCCTGGAAGAACACGGGAAGCGTATGGACCATCATCGTGACGGTGGAAAGGGTGCGGCGGTCGCTGCGGCCGAAATAGACGGTACACCACGAGGCCTTGTCCTCGGCACTGTAGGCCGCGAGCAGCAACCCCCAGGCTGCCTGCATCAGCGTACTTTCGCCCACGTCCCATTTGCGCATGATCTCCTGGATGTCTTCCTTGGTGATGCTCAGCGGGAAATGGACATAATTCATCCGGGACGGCGTACCGGCTTGCGTGCTCTGCGGAAGCGGCAGGGAGTCCGTCTCGGCCGCGTCGCAGAACGTCTTCGCATACCAGTCCCGCGCCTCGGCCATCCGGGCCTCGTCCGCGCGCAGGGCTTCTTCCTCCTGGGCGACGGTTCCGCCATCGACCCATTCGCCGGCGGGTTTCTTCCCGTTGAAACAGCGCTCGATTTCCCGAAGCATCAGCACGAGGGAGAAGCCGTCGCAAAGCACATGGTGGAAATCGACATAGAGCCAGGATTTCCCTTCGGCTCCCTGATAGACGGCGCAGCGGTACAGCCGCTCCCCGTGGATGTCCATGGCGGCGCCCAGGGCGGGCTCCACCTCGTCCAGCGTACGGACCTTGACCACCGGTACCGTCTCTTCCTTGGACAGGAAGCCGCCGCTTTCCACCCAGGGCGTACCCTCCTCGTCCACAACGATGCGGGATGCCAGGGAAGGATGGGCACAGAGGGCATCATAGACGGCGCTCCGCACTTTTTCCAGGTCCAGGTCCGAAGGAAGGTCGAACAGGACCGGGTTCTGATAATTGATCGGGGTGCCGGAAGAGGCCACGCAGACATAGTAGATGCCTTGCTGGCTTTGGGAGAGGGGAAATCTCATGACTATTTGTGTCTAAAAACTAACGGGTTAGTCGTCGTGGCGATATATTTCGTAAAAGTAGAGATAAATTTTTATTTTTGCAATGTGATTTATCTGAACGAACACCCCGAAGATCTGAATATCGCTCTGGCTCTCAACCAAGTAGGCCCGCAGCGCCGGGAGGCCGCACTTCGTTATATGCGCCAAATCGACCGCAAACTTTCCCTCGCCGCTTTCCTGCTGCTGATGGAAGGGCTGGAGAAGGAGTACGGGATTTCGGAACCGCCGGTACTCGCCTTCGGCCCCCACGGGAAACCTTTCCTCCTGGATTACCCCGGGATCCATTTCAACCTGAGCCATTGCGCCCGGGCTGTCCTCTGCGTCATCGGCGACGCTCCGGTCGGGTGCGATGTCGAGGCGGTGGTCTCTCCCCTGGACATGGACCTGGTCCAACAATGCTGCAGCCCGGAGGAACAGGCCGTGATCCTGGCTTCAGCGCGTCCCGAAGTGGCCTTCTACACGCTCTGGACCCGTAAGGAGGCCTTCCTCAAATGGACTGGAGAAGGGCTCACCGACCACCTTCCGGAACTGCTCTCGTCCCCCGAAGCCGCGGCAGCCCGCTTCGAAAGCCAGGTCTCTCCGGACGGATCCTTCGTCCATACTCTTTGCCGGGGGAATTTTAATGAGTAACTTTGCAAGATTGGACCAGGTTTAAGATTTAAGGAAAGAATGAGTCAATTCAAGACAGAGAAAGCGGTATTCGTCGGTGTCGTCCTCGAGAAAGGGGGAGAGCGGAAAGTCCAGGAGTACCTGGATGAACTTCAATTCCTTGCGGAGACGGCCGGCGCCGTCGGCGACAAGATGTTCATGCAGCGGATGGACCGCCCCGACAAGGCGACATACATCGGCACGGGCAAGCTTCAGGAAATCAAGGAATACTGCGAGGAGAACGAGATCCAGTACGTCATCTTCGACGATGAGCTCACCGGCACGCAGCAGCGCAACATCGAGAAACTCATCGAGTGCAGCGACGTCATCGACCGCACCAGTCTGATCCTGGAGATCTTCGCCCAGCGGGCCAAGACCTCCTATGCGAAGATGCAGGTGGAACTGGCTCATTATCAATACATGCTGCCACGGCTCGCCGGCATGTGGACGCACCTGGAACGGCAGCGGGGCGGCATGGGCACCCGCGGCGGTATGGGTGAAACCCAGATCGAGGTGGACCGCCGGATCGTCAAGCAGCGGATTTCCAAACTGAAGGAGGACCTCAAGAAGGTGGACCGCCAGATGGCCACCCAGCGGAGCAACCGCGGCAGCCTCGTGCGCCTGGCGCTCGTTGGCTACACCAACGTGGGCAAGAGCACCCTGATGAACCTTCTCGCCAAATCCGACGTCTTCGCGGAGAACAAACTTTTCGCCACCCTGGACACGACCGTCCGGAAGGTGGTCATCGAGAACGTCCCCTTCCTGCTGAGCGACACCGTCGGCTTCATCCGGAAACTGCCCACGCAACTGGTCGAGGCCTTCAAGAGCACCCTGGACGAAGTCCGGGAGGCCGATATCCTCGTCCATGTGGTGGACATCTCGCACCCCGACTTCGAAGAGCAGATGCAGGTAGTGGAGCAGACGCTCCGCGACATCAGCGCGGCGAACAAGCCCGTCTTCGTGGTCTTCAACAAGGTCGATGCCTACACCTACGAACCCTACGACGAGTTCTCCCTCACGCCCAAGGAGGCGAAGAACCGCACCCTGGACGAACTCAAGAACAGCTGGATCGCGCAGGAGAAGACCCCCTGCATCTTCATCTCCGCCAAGGAGAAGATCGGAATCGACAAACTCCGGAACGACCTGTACAAGATGGTGGCGGAAATCCATGCGGGCCGCTACCCTTTCAACAACTTCCTATGGTAAAGAAACTGGTCATCCTGGCGGCCATGCTGGGCCTCGCCCTCGGCGCCGCCGCCCAGGACCCCGAAAGCGCCTACTCCGGTATCTTCCGCGGCAAACTGCCGGGCATCTATCCCTACAAATACAACGGAACCTATTTCTGGGACCGGAAAGAGTTCCAAAAAGGCGACGTCCTGTACAACGGAAAGCTGTACAGGGACGTTTTCATGAATGTCGATGCCGCCAGGCAGGAGCTGCAAGTCCGCCCCCTGGACCATGCCAGCGCCATGGTCGTCTTCCGCGACCAGGTAGCCTGGTTCACGATGGGGCCCAAACAGTTCGTCAATCTCCGCTACATCGGTTACCCGGAGGCGGAGGAAGGGTTCTACGAAGTCCTCCGGGACGGGGAGTGTCCCCTCCTGAGACGGGTGGAAAAGACCCTTCGTTTCGACGGCTCCAACGGCGGCCTGCTCCTTATCGGATACGAAGATCCGGAATTCGACGTGACCATACCCAACTTCTTCAGCCTGAAAGAGACGTTCTACGCCCTGGAAAAGGGCCGGCTTCGGAAAATCAGCAAACGGAATCTGGGCAAACGGCTCAAAACGGCACCCGGAGCCCCATCCCTGGGCTTTGAGGACGCCTCCTGGCATACGCACAGGACTACGCCACCTACGGGGACCGTCGCCGAAGCGAACCTTCCCGGCACCGGAAACGGCCTTCCGGACGGTTATTTCGCTCAGCAGAAAAAGGATACGACAGTCGTCCAATATGTGGAAAGCACGCTCCTCGCCACCTACCGGAACAAGGTCTATCCCATCGGCGACCCTTCCATGGACAAGGGACAGCCGCTCAAGACCGTCCGAGGCACTGTCACGGAGGCCGAGACCGGAGAACCCTTGTACGGGGTCGTCATCTTTGACGACAACACCAGGACCTACACCCGCAGCGACCGGAACGGCCAGTACCGCATCACCCTTCCCGGCGGTGAGAATGTCCTGAATTTCAGCGCCGACGGGAAGGAGGACCTCGCTCTCCGCATCCAGGTCCATTCCGACGGAGGCCTGAACGTCATGATGCCCGACAAGGTGACGATGCTCAAGGAAGCCGTCGTCTCGGCCGAAAGCATGGCACAGCACCGGAATACGGAGATGGGCGTGGAAAAGGTGAGCGTGAAGACGGTCAGCAAGATCCCGTCGGCCTTCGGGGAAGGGGACGTCATCAAGGCCGTCCTGACCCTCCCCGGCATCAAGAGCGTGGGAGAGGCCTCCGGCGGATTCAACGTCCGCGGCGGCAGCGCCGACCAGAACCTCATCCTCTACAACGGGAACACCATCTACAACCCTTCGCACCTGTTCGGCATCTTCTCCGCCTTCAATCCCGACATCGTGGACGGCATCGAACTGTACAAGAGTTCCATTCCGGCGGAGTACGGCGGGCGCGTCTCCTCCGTCCTCAACGTGACCGGGAAGGACGGCGACATGCAGCGCTGGAAAGGATCGGCCGGCATCGGCCTGCTGACGAGCCGTCTGCACGTGGAAGGTCCTCTGTACAAAGGGAAAACATCCATCATCGCCGGTGCCCGGACAACCTATTCCGACTGGATTCTCAAACAACTTCCCAAGGAAAGCGCCTATGCCGGGGGCAGCGCCGGATTCACGGACGCGAACCTGGGCGTCACGCACCGCTTCGACGACGAAAACACCCTGCACGCCTACGCCTATTTCGCGACGGACCGATTCTCCTTCGGCGGGGATACGACTTTCAACTACGGAAACCTCAACGCTTCCCTCGCCTGGCGTCACCGGACCGAAGAAGGACGCCTGGAAGTAAGCGGCGGTTACGACCGGTACAAGAACCGCGTATCGGCCCATCAGTGGGCAAGCGGGGCCTATGACCTGGACACCTACATCCGCCAGGCCTTCCTCCGGGCCGACCGGAGACGGACCCTCAATGACGCCCACGAACTTGCCTGGGGCGTCCACCTGACCGGCTATGCCCTGGATCCCGGCATCATGACCGCCTTCGGGGACGTGTCCATGGTGCAGTCGCGTTCGCTGGAGCGGGAACTCGCCCTGGAACCGGCCGTCTATGCGTCCGACACCTGGAAACCCACGGACGAACTTTCCTTCGAGGCCGGTGCGCGGCTGTCGGCCTTCTACGCACGAAAGGGAAAGGCCTTCTACGGCCTCCCGGACCTCCGTCTGGCTTTCAAGTACTCCCCTGCCGAGAACCTTTCCTTCAAGGCCGGCCTAAACTCCCTGTCCCAGTATATCCACCTGATTTCCAACACGTCGGCCGTTTCGCCGATGGACACATGGAAACTCAGTGACGACAAAATCAAACCCACCTGGGGCTGGCAGGCCGCTGCCGGCGCTTATTGGACCGAACTGAACACCGGCATCGACTTCTCCCTGGAGACCTATTTCAAACAAGCCTACCGGGCGCTGGACTTCCTGCCCGGAGCGACCCTCTCCATGAATCCGAACCTCGCGGAAGACCTCGTTCCGGTGAAGAGCCGCGCCTACGGCGTGGAACTGATGGCCCGCAAGACCACCGGCCGGCTCACCGGGTGGGCCTCCTACAGTTACTCCCGCGCCCGCCAGAAGGAAATGGGCGACCGGGGCTATGCGGCCCTGGCGCACGGAGAGTGGTACAACGCTCCTTACGACAAGCCGCACGAGTTCAAGCTCGTGACAAACATCGCCCTCACCCACCGCTACAGTTTCTCGGTCAACGTGGACTACTCCACCGGCCGGCCGGTCACGGTTCCGATGGGCATGTACTACTATGGCGGCACCTACCGGATGGCCTATTCGGAGCGGAACGCCTACCGGATTCCGGACTATTTCCGGACCGACGTCGCCTTCAACATCGACCCTGGACACTATCTCAAGGCCATCGCCCACACGGTCATCACCATCGGCGTATATAACGTCACGGGGCGGAAGAATCCCTATTCGGTCTTCTTCAAGGCCACTCCGTACGGAATGGCCCAGGGTTACATGCTCTCGGTCTTCGCTACCCAGATCCCCTACGTCAACCTCAACCTCCTGTTCTGATGAAAAAGATTCTTGCCTTACTCGCGGCCTCCCTGGGCGTGGCGGCCTGCATCTATCCTTACGATCCGGAACTGGACGACGCCCCCGAAGGCGTGCTGGCGGTGGATGCGAACATTTGTATCGGCGGCACTTCCACGGTCCGGCTGGGCACCCTGATTTCCATGTGGGAGCGGAACGGGTCCGGGTGGTTCGACCTGTACGGCGCCCATGTCTGGGTCGAGGACGAGGCCGGGAACACCTATGAGGGAAAACCGGGATATCCCGACGCTGAATACGGCGTCAATTACATGATGGGCCTCCCTTTCTTCACCATCGACACGGAAAACGCACCCCTGGACCGCCGCTACCGTCTCCGGATCGACGCCCTGGGGGAATCTTATGAAAGCGACTGGAGCGAATGCATCGACCCGCCCGTCATCCGGGAAATCCGTTTCGTGGCCGACGAAGAGAAGGTCACGGTAAATGTGAGCGTGGACGGCGGGGAAAGCGGGACCGGCTATGTCCTCCTGACCTACGAGGAGGATTGGATGTTCCATGTCGATTACTTTCCCAGTTATGTCGTCGTCCACGACGAAGAAGCGGATACCTGGAACGTCATGGAGGGATCCTCGGACTTTTCCAAATACTGGTGCTTCCGTTCGACGAAGTCCAACCGGACGGTTCCGGTCGACTATACCGGCCGCACCGAGGAAGGGTTCACCGATTTCCCGCTCCTGTCTTTCGCCCGCAAGGACAACCGCAACCAACGACGCTACTGCGTCAGCGTGAAGGCCAGCACGATTTCCCGGGAAACCTACCGGTTCCTCCGCAACCTGGACGAGAACACGGACGGCGGAGACAACCTGTTCACCCCGAACCCCGGAGAAATCGCCGGAAACCTCCGCTGCGGAAGCAATCCGGAAAAGACGGTTCTGGGGTATGCCATCTTCTCCAGAGCGGCGACCAGGCGGGCTTATCTGGACAGTAGTTTCTATATTCCCCTTCCTGTCTATCCCCTGCTATATCCCCTTCCGGACAATTACGGTTACCTATACCAATCCGGGTTCCTTCCCTTGGAAGAGCATTTGGGAGAATATGACACCACAAAGGAAGGCCCCTACGGCTGGGGACCCAAATACTGCTATGACTGCACGGCCGCGGGCGGTACGCTGGAAAAACCTGATTTTTGGAGCGAGACGGAATGAAAAAGACGATATCCCTGATTCTGCTGGCCCTCAGCGGCCTGTTTGTTTCCGCCGCCGGGGTGGAACGGGTCTATGTGTCCACCGACCGGCCGGTGTACATCGCCGGAGACCAGGTCTGGTGCTCTCTGAGCATTTTGGACGGAAACGGCCTTTTTTCGCCCGAAAGCGCTGTTTCCTACCTGGAACTCGTTTCCACGGACGGAACGGTCTGTACGGCCAAAATAGGCCTGTTGGAGGGCCGGGGCGCCGGTTCCTTCCGAATTCCGGTCACAACTCCCACCGGAACCTACCGCCTCATCGCCTATACGGCGGTCAATGCGGCCGAGGAAGGGGCGCCCTATCTGGCGGGGTCCCGGCTCCTGACCGTCTTCAACACGACCTCCGTCGCCCGGGTGACGGATGGCGTAGAGCGGATGGACGAATCGGCCTATGAGGCCCTGACGGTGGAAAAGACAGAACCGGAAGGTTCCGTGGAACTGTCCATGCGGACGCGGCTTCCCAGAAATGCGCCGGCGGTATTGAACCTGCACAATGGCGGGGCCGCCGCTTCCCTGAGCCTGTCCGTCTATCACGAGGACGACCTGATTCCAGCCGGCCGCGAAAACACCCCGGAAAGTTTCCTGAAAGCGATTCCCGGGGAAATTCGGCTTGTGCGTGAGGCCTCCGTCGAGCGCGACGGGGAAATCGTCTCCGCCCGGATCCGGGGCACCATCGTCCGGGACGAGGACGACCTGACCTTCGCCACGCTCTCGTCGGCAGGATCCCCTTCCGACGTGTATATCGGCCGCAACGATGGCGACGACCGCATCCGGTTCTACACTTCCAACATCTACGGCAACCGGGAAATCGTGTGCGAAGTTACCCAACTGGACCGGAAGGAAGGGTATATCGAGTTCGAGCGCCCCTTCCTCTATCCGGAAGTGGACGGTCTTCCGAAACTTCGCCTGAGCTCGGTCCAGCGGCCGGCCCTCATGGCCCGGAAAGCGGCCCTCAGGCAGGAGAAGAAACTGCGGACGGATACGCTCACCACATTCATGACCCACCGGGAGGACCTTCTGCTGTCCTCCGTCGCCACCCACCGGTACCACTTGGACGACTATACCCGCTTCCCTTCCGTCCGGGAAATCATCGTCGAGATCATCCCGGAACTCCGCCTGCGGAACGTAGATGGACAGCCGCAGCTGTTCCTCACCTACTCCGATGCATTGAACAGGCGGTTCGACCGCACCAGCAACATCCTGGTAATGATGGACGGGGTGGTCCTGAGCGACCTGGACCTCCTGCTCGGGTTCGACGCCATGCTCATTGAGGACATCGACGTCTATGACGAGGCCGTCATCATCGGCAAGACCCCGGTGAACGGCATCGTGAACTTCATTACCAAGAAGAACTACGTAACCGCCCTCAACTTCCCCGCCAACGTACGTGTCGTGGACTTCCAGGGTGTCGCCTATCCCGTCGCCTACAACGGTGCCGTCCCCTCCGGTGACGGCCAGGATCTCCGCCAGCTCCTTTACTGGCATCCCATCCTCCGGGTCGATGCCGGTTCCGACTACCGTGTAGAGATCAACACCCCCGGCTACAGCGGCCGCTTCAAGGCCGTCGCCGAAGGGTTTACCGAGGACGGAAAACCTGTTTATCAGGAGTTTACATTCGAGGTGGAATAGAAAAACGGGCGACCCGGAAATGGGTCGCCCGAATTGTTTGCAGTCTGTCGTCGACTTAGTCGTCGTTCGCAAGACCGGTGTAACGGTAGCCGTGGACATAGAAACTGTCCCAGCCGTATTCGGGACCGTCTTCGTCATCGGAGAAACTGACGTAGAACTCGATGGCGTCGGCCGGCATTCCGCTCGGAGTGGTGGCGCCGCCCTTGACGATCTTGCCGCCGGTCACGGTCACCTTGCAATCATAGTTCATGTTGTCGGCGTTGTCCGCAGAGAATGTCATCGCGGCAGGATCGGCATTGATCCTGACCTTGAAGTCCCAGAAGGGATCGTCACGGTCGTCGCTGAGAAGCATTTCGGTCGCGATATCGGCAGCCGTGTTGGAGGTGAACATCTTGATGTTTCCGAGACCGAACACGTCCTCATACACCACCTGACCACCCTTTGCAGCGTCAACGGTCACGTACCACTGGCCGGCCATCTCCGCTGTTGCGGTCATTCTCACCGGGTCCTTCTGGCAGGAAGCCACGAACATCGTCGAAAGGATTCCAAGGATATAGAATACTTTTTTCATAATTGTTCCATTATTAGGGTTCAAAAGGAGTCAGGGTCACGCGGAGGCCGTCGAAATCGTAATCGAAGATACCTGTTTCCGCGTCATAACCACCCGTGATGTTACCGTAGTCGAAAGAACCCACGAAATACCAGCTGCCGACCTTCTTGATGATGAAGGAACCGTCCTCGGCGAGGGAGAACTGCGTATCGGCGTGGAAGTCATAGGTAGGCTCATAGCCCGGATAACGACCGGCATAGTAGAAACCGCCGCACATGTCGTCGATCTCGTAAACGCCGTCGGAAATGGGCTTGATCACTGTCGGAATGTTCTTATACTGGCGGGAACCCATCGAGCAGTTTGCAAGATAGACGTTGGCCACGCCGCCTGGATTCAGGACGTACACGTCACGGGTCGTGGACCAGGAGTAACCGTCCGGATTCGTGGCGCTGTAGGTAATGGAATAAATACCGGGAACGTCGGAGTTCACATTGGAACTGACCTTGACATTCGGCGTATAATCCTCACCGTCGAGCGTTGCCGAATAACCCGGCTCGGTAAAACCACCGCCCAACTGGACGACGTAGGGATTGTCACCCTGGAGGGTGATCACGGGATAATAGGTGATTTTGGTCACACCCTTCGATGTCTTTTCGCAGCCCGTGGCCATGACCAGAAGCGCGGCAGAAAGGAGGAGTATCAAATTCTTTTTCATAATCGTATCCGTTTATTTCGCCCAGAAAACTTTGGTGGAAGGAGACTTGGGATCCGGACAATTGGAATTGTACAGCGTAGAGGACTGAGCGTACGGGAAACGCTGCACGAGCGCGTTGCTGCCGATGCCGCTGTCCACCTGGTAAGGGGTATAGAGGTCGCCGGGGGCAAGCACGGTAGGATCGAGGCTGTCGGAGCCGAAGCTGTAGATATCTTCCGCTCTCTTGCCACCGAAGGTAGGATAACCCAGACGGCGCATCTCGCACCAGGCCTCGAAGTTGTTGATACCGCTGAGGGCAATCCATTTCTGGACACCGAGGGTCTTGTCGGTACCGTCGTAAGGCCAGGCCTCGATGGCGGCTTCCGCACCGGATACGCCGGCGGTGGCAAAGGATGCCTCAATGGCCGCTTCGTAGTATTCCTTGGCCTTGGCGGCGTTGTTCGCCACTTTCTGATAGTACTCGGACAGGAAGAAGTTGAGTTCAGACAGGGAGATCAGGTACACCGGATCGTTATAATGCATGTTCGGACGGCAGAAGGCAGCGTCCTTGTAGTTGCCGGACGTGCTCATGTTGTAACCGGAAATGCTGCCCCAGTACTGCTTGTTGCCGTTCGGGCTGAAGAAGGCCTGCAGACGGGCATCGCCGTAGTCGGACATGGCCCGGTACAGGGCGACGTTCAGAGCGACGTTGATCTGGGGGGAACCGAAGTAGGTGGCGAATTCTTCCTGATAGAAAGGATTGGCCTTACCGGAGGCGTTCTCCACGAAGCACTTGAAAGCCACGTCGGCGGTCGGGAAATTGCCTTCGTTGACCAGGGCGGTCAGCTGGGAATCCACGCTGGCGACGGCACGCTCACGCATGAGAAGTTTCAGTTTCAGGGCGTTCGCGAACTTGATCCAAGGGGTGGCATCCTGACCGGGATAGAGCATGTTCGTCGCGACGGCCGGATTCAGCGGGGCCTTCTCGAGGGCTTCGTCCAGTTCGGCGATGAGGCCGGCATAGACGTCCTTGCCCTCATCGTATTTCGGATTCAGGTTGTCCTTGCCCTGCTGGGCCTCGGAATACGGAGTCTCGCCGTAGGCGTCGACCAGGGCCTGATAGGCAAAGACCCGGATGACCGTAGCGGCCAGGTAGGAACCCCAGGCCTCTTCCTCGGCAGCCTTGTTCCGGACAAAGGTCGCGTTGCCGATGGCGGCACGGTTCAGGTCCGTGTAAGCCCCGTTCGTGCTGTTGTCCGCAATCTGGAACTGACTGTAGGTAACATAGTTGGAGGTTCCGAAGAAGTGGGCGTACTGCTCGGAGAAATAACCGCCGATAATCCGGAAGACATCGCCGTAGCGGGCGCTCAGCGCCATTTCAGCGGCCGGAAGGGCCATGTCCATGGTCGCCAGTTCCTCACCCGGGGAGTTCGGAGAATGGTTGATATCCAGATAACTCTTGCAGGAAGTAAGCGAAAGCGCTGCAACCGTAGCAAAAATATAGAGAATCTTTTTCATGATGCTTTCCTCCTTTAGAATTTGATGTTGAGATTGAAACCGTAGATACGGCAAGAAGGATTGACGTAGGTCTCACCGAACAGGCCGCCGACATCGGTGCCCTCGTTGGTGGATTCAGGATCGACATAGTAGTTGTCCTTGGCCGTCCAGGTGAACGCGTTGTTCACGAAAGCGGACACGGAAACGCCCGTGAAGGGACCCAGCCACTTCTTGGGAAGATTGTAGGTCAGGGAGATGTTGCGGAGTTTTACGAACGAACGGTCGATGAAGTAGAACAGACGACCCTCATCCATGCCGTACTTGTCAAAGTAATCCTGATAGGAGCTGTCCGCCAGGTAGATCATGGTCGTATTCTCGCTGAAGGTCCCGTCGCCGTTGGAAACCACGGAGTTCGGAATCACGAACGGGTTACGGTCATTGTACGTGGTGATGAAACCGTTGCCGGTGAATTCCATGATGTTCTTCGAACGGGAGAACATCTTGCCGCCCTTACGGATATCCAGGGCAGCGCCCAGCGAGACATTACCCCAGGTCAGGTTGGTGGTGATACCGCCCGTCCAGTCGTAGTTGGCATCGTAGCCGGTCGCGACGAGCTCGTCGCTCATCATAATCTGGCCCTTGTCGTCCACGATGAGTTTTCCGACATTCTTTCCGGAAGCGTCATAGTCGGGATTGGGAATCTGCTTGCCCGTTGTCTCGTCCACGCCCAGGTACTGCTGGTCGGAGACATATCTGGGAACATAGGTCCAATAGGTACCGAACGGCTTGCCTACCTCGGCATACATATACACGGCGTCTTTCACGGCAGAGGTGGAGAAGCCGTCCAACTGGAGTTTTTCACCGATTTCGTCCGGCAGGGACTCGACGAGGGAGAAGTTCTTGGCCCAGTTCACGGAAACATCCCAGCGGAAGTTGCGGGTCTGCACCGGAACGAAGTCGAACAGGAGTTCGACACCCTTGTTGCGGACGTCACCGGCATTGGCTACCATGGAAGAATAACCGGTAGCGGGTTCCGTGGAGATGGAGAAAATCTGGTCGGAGGTGAGACGGTTATAGTAAGCAGCATCGAGACCGACCCGGCCGTTGAAGAACTGCAGGTTGGCACCCACCTCGAACTCGGTCGTCATTTCCGGCTTCAGGGTCGGGGAAGCGATGGAGTAACCCCGGCGGAAAGCGTTGACGGAATTGATCGGGAAAGCGGCGATACCACTGGCATAGGTACCGGAGAAGGAAGCCTGGGAGAAGGTGGGATAGATGTTGTACACACCGGCGTCGTTACCGGTCTTACCATAGGCCAGACGGACCTTACCGAAGGACAGGATGTCGTTCTTGGGCAGCCAGTTCGTGAAGATGGCGCTCAGGGTAGCACCCGGATAGAAGTAGTTGTTGTTGTCCAGCGGGAGGGTGGAGGACCAGTCGTTACGGGCGGTGAGCTCGAGGAAGACCGTGTCGTCCCAACCCAGGGTGACATCGCCGAACAAGCCGACCAGGCGGCGCTTGGACTGGCTGTCGGAGATGGTGGTCTTGCTGGCGCCGTTGGAAAGGTTCCAGAAACCGGAATAGATGGTGAGACCATCGGTCTGACCGGTCAGGGACGTGCTGTAGCGCTCATTGATGTTGAGACCGGCGATGGCGTTGACACTGAACTTCTCATCGAAGAAGTTGTCGCTGTACGTTGCCAGGAAATCGTGGTTGATTTCATAGTAACGATAGTAGTTGGCATAGACATAACCGTCGGAATTCATCGTGGACGGGGCATAACCCATGTTGTCCCAGATGAGGGCGTCGTCCAGGGCGATCTGCGGCTCACCGGTCTTGGTGTCGTAATCGCGGTGGTTGAAACCGTAACGGTAGGTAAGGGTGACCGGCTTGATAGGCTTCACGTCGATCTGGACCTTACCGAAGACATATTTCTGGTCCGTATTGTTGTAACGGTTCTCGATGGCCCAGTACGGGGAAGTGATGCCGTAAGGAGTCAGGTAGGCTTCCGGGGAGTTGAAAGCGGCGGGGAGATCCTTCAGGTCCACGAGGGAGAGGTCACGCGGGAACTCGTACAGGCCGTCGATCACGGAAGTACCCTGGAACATGCCGATGGACTTCGTGTTGGAGAGGGCGAAGTTGATCTGGGAGGAAATCTTGAGCCACTCGACCGGAGCATAACTGTTGCGGAAAGCGAGGGAGTTACGCTTGTAGTAGTCCTTGTCGCTCGGGATGATACCGTCATCCTCAGCCAGGGAATAGGACAGGTAATAGGTCATGCTCTGGTCCTTGGAAGCACCGCTCAGGGAAAGGGAGTGCTTGTGGTTCAGGCCGATCTCGAAGAAGTCCTTCACATTGTCAGGCTTCGCGGAGAATTCATGGATCAGTTGCTGGCCGTTCCAGATCGGGCCGTACACCTGCTGGGAACCATCCAGACGCGGACCCCAGGAACCGTTCTCGATGAAGGTCTGGGTACCGTTCCAACCCTGGCCGTACTCGTTCTGGAAGACCGGGAGGAGGGAAACCTGACGGGCCTCGATGCCACCGCTGTATTCGATGGTGAAGTTGCGGTCGGTGCCACGCTTACCCTGGCGGGTGGTGATGACGATGACGCCGTTAGCGGCACGGGAACCGTAGAGGGCCGTAGCGGCAGCGCCCTTCAGGACGGTCAGGCTCTCGATGTCCTCGTTGGAAAGGGTGTTCATGCCGCTCACAACGATACCATCGACCACATAGAGCGGCTGGTTGTTACCGTTGATGGAGCTGTAACCACGGATAACCACATTCACGGAAGCACCCGGGTCGGTCGTCGTCGAAGAAATCTGCAGACCGGCAACCTTACCCGAGAGGGCAGTGGTCACGTTGGTCGCATGCTGACCGGCGAGTTCCTCGTTCTTCACGGTCGTCGCCGCATAGCCGAGGGTCTTTTCAGAACGTGTGATGCCCATCGCCGTCACGACGACTTCGTCCAGCATCATCGCATCTTCCTCCATCGTGATGTTCATCTGGCTTCCGGTTACCGGGGCCTTGATGGACTTCATGCCGAAGAGGTAGAAGGACAGGGTCTGTCCGGGTCTTGCTGCGATGGTGAACACACCGTCGGCACCCGTGACAACGCCCAGCGTCGTGCCATCCACGACCACGGAGACACCGGCGACCGGCTCACCTTTTGCATCGGTGACAGTACCGGATACCGACTGTCCCTGCGCGAGTGCTGTCGAGAGCACCATCAGAAGGCACGCCATGAACAGTTTTACTTTTTTCATAAGCATGAAAAGTTTAGTTAAACATAAATATTGTATAGTTTTTTCCTTTCCTTTGCAGTGGAAACACGCATAAACGGAGGTTTTACACTACTAATCCGCCTGCAAAGTTTGAAAATAAAAATTACAAATCCAAATCAACGCAGTGACATACAATAAGTTATAATATAGTGTTTTACCTCGTAAATTTAGAAAATCTAAAATTAAAATCCAAACAATAACTTATAAATCATAACTAATTAAATAAATTGAATAAAAATTTGTATCGATTTATAAGCCGTCATTTTTTTGCATTTTCTTCAGTTGCAGCGCGTAAATAGCGGTAAAACGTATTCCTGTGGATGCCCAGCCTGGCTGCAATGGCGTCGGTATCCTCCCCTTTTTGTTTCATTTCGATAATCTCGGGCAGCATGGCGTCGAAACGTCTCCGGGCGGCGGTTTTGCCTTTCGGACGGCCGAGTTTCACCCCTTCCTGCTTTTTGGCAGCCAGCGCCTCCCGGGTCCGCTGGGAAATGAGATTCCGTTCGATTTCCGCTGCCAATGAGAAAGCGAAAGCGACGATTTTGGACTGCAGGTCGTCCGACAGTTCAAAATGGTCCTTGATGGAATAGACGTGTATTCCCTTCCTGGAACAGACATTCAGGATGGACATGACCATCATCATATTCCTTCCCAGTCGGGAGAGTTCCGTACAGATCAGCAGGTCACCCTGCCTCATGCGTCTGATCAAGGTTCCGAGGGTCCTTTCATTCCAGTCTCTGTTGCCGGATACCTTTTCCTGTACCCACCGGTCGATGCCGATGCTGCGTTCCCCGCACCACTTTTCGATTTCGTAGTGCTGTCCGTCGTACGACTGAATCTGCGTACTGACGCGGATGTAGGCGTAATTCATGAGGTTTCAAAGTTTAAGTCAAACATCAGGGAAAACCATACCCGAAAAACGTCCGTTTATGCGTGTTTCCACTGCAAATGAAAAAACTATCAATATTTATGTTTAACTAAACTTTTCATGCTTATGAAAAAAGTAAAACTGTTCATGGCGTGCCTTCTGGCGGTCGTGACGACGTCCCTGTTCGCACAGAACATCACTGTGAAGGGAACGGTCACCGACGCCACCAACGGCGAACCCCTCATGGGTGCCGCCGTCCTGGTCCAAGGAAGCACGACTGCGTACGCGCTGACAGACGCTGACGGCTCATTCTCGGTGAGTGCTCCGGCCAACGGCGTTCTCGTCATCAGCAACATGGGTTTCAAGACCCAGCAGGTCAATGTCAACGGACAAGGCGCCATCGCTATCGCCCTAGAACCGGACATCGAATATCTGACTGAGGTCGTCGTCACCGCAATGGGTATCTCCCGCGAGAAAAAGGCCCTCGGCTATGCCGTCCAGGACCTGAAATCCGAGGAACTGAATCACGCGGCCAGTGCGAGCCTCAGCTCCGCCCTCCAGGGCAAACTCTCCGGTGTGGAGATTTCCTCTTCCTCCGGTATGCCGGGCGCTTCCTCCAAAATCACCATTCGTGGTTCCCGTTCCCTCGACGGCAACAACCAGCCGCTATATGTGGTGGACGGCATGCCCGTGGCTTCCACGCCTGACATCGGCACCGGCAATTCCGTGACCGGTTCCGACTATGCCGGCCGTTCCCTGGATATCGATCCGAACGACATCGAGAGTATCAACGTCCTGAAAGGCCAGGCCGCTTCCGCCCTGTACGGCATGCGCGCTTCCAACGGTGTGATCATCATCACCACCAAGAAGGGCTCCGCCGCCGGGACCGGCAAGACGAACGTCACATTCAGCACCAACTACACTTTCAACACCCCGGCCATCTATCCCGAGGTCCAACTCAAGTATGCGCAGGGAAGTGCAGGCAAATACGTTCCTAACACATCCATTTCCTGGGGTCCGCTGATCACCGACCTTCCCAAGGATCCGGGTTACGGCGGTGAAACCGACAACCAGTACACGAAGCAGTATGGCATGCATCCCGGCCAGTACTACCAGCCGCAGCGCGCCCAGGCCGGTCTCGACCCCTGGACGACCCCCGGTGTCTATGAGAACATCAAGGACTTCTTCAAGACGGGTCATACCTTCAGCAATTCTGTCAGCGTCGCCCATAACTCCGGCACCGGCAACTTCGTGTTCTCCCTCGGCAACACCAACAGCACCGGTATCATCGACGGAACTTACCTGAACCGCTACAACGCCCGCTTTGGTTCCGAAGCCCGCCTGAACAAGTACTTAACGATGGGCTTCAACGTGAACTACGTGCAGTCTGACATGAACAAGCAGACGGGTGCCAACGACGGTATCACCGCCGGTCTGTTCCATACCCCTGCCAACTACGACCTTGCCGGTATCCCGAATCACGTTCCCGGTGATCCCTACACCCAGGTCATGTTCCGCAGCCTCACCTTCAACAACCCGTACTGGGCCACGAAGAACAATTTCTTCAAGGAGAAGTCCCAGCGCTTCTACGGAAATGCTTTCCTGAACTTCAAGACCAACCTGACGGCCAACCAGACCCTGAATCTCAAGTATCAGCTGGGTGCCGACGCCTACACCACGGCCTATCAGGATATCTTCGGTTACGGCTCTAAGGGCGCTGACGGTGAAATCACCGAGCGCACCCTGACCGACAACACCCTCAACTCCCTGTTCACGGCCAACTATACCTGGGCCATCAACGAGGACCTGAACTTCAGCGCGATGCTCGGTAACGAAATCGTCTGGAACACCGACAAGTATCTCTATGCCTACGGTAACCACTTCAACTTCTCCGGCTGGAACCACATGAATAACGTGGCTTCCTACGACGCCGGCGAATCTTATGACAAAAGCCTTACCTTCGGTACCTTCGGTGAAATCGCCCTCGATTGGAAGAGCATGTTATTCCTGAACGCCACCTTCCGTTCCGACTACGTTTCCTCCATGCCGCACGGAAACCGTACCTTCACCTATCCTTCCGTGTCCCTAGGCTTCATCTTCACCGAACTGGACGCCCTGAAGAACGACGTCCTCACCTATGGCAAGCTCCGCGCTTCCTACGCCGAGGTCGGCCAGGCCGGTACCTACCATGATTCCTATTATACCACGCCGGGCTTCGGCGGCGGCTTCTCGAGCGGCACCCCGGCCATGTATCCGACCAACGGCGTCGTGGCCTACACTCCGTCCAGCACCATCTACGACACGAACCTGCGTCCGCAGAACACCAAGTCCATCGAAGGCGGTATCGACCTCGCTTTCTTCAATGGTCGGGTAACCCTGGAATACACCTATTCCCGCCAGAATGTGAAGGACCAGATCTTCGCCGTTCCGATGGCTTCGTCCACCGGTTACTCCCAGAAGGTCACCAACGCGGGCCGCGTCCACACCAACGCCCATGAAATCTCCCTCGGCATCATCCCTGTCCAGACCCGGGATTTCAGCTGGGATGTGAACTTCAACTTCACCAAGATCGACAACTATGTGGATGAACTCGCCGAAGGCGTCTCCAGCATCATGCTGGGCGGCTTCGTGGAACCTCAGGTCCGCGCCGGCATTGGCGACAAATACCCGGTCATCTACGGTATCGACTACGTCCGTAACGAGGAAGGCAAGGTGATCGTCGATAAGGACGGTTTCCCGATGGCCGGTGACAACGCCGTTCTCGGCGCCGTTTCTCCGGACTTCCAGTTGGGCATGAGTACCGGCATCGAATGGAAGGGTCTCCGCCTGAACGCCGTGTTCGACTGGAAGAAGGGCGGTAAGATGTATGCCGGTTCCGCTACCATGATGGAATACTACGGTACCTCCCTTGTTTCCCAGGAATACCGTGAGAAGGATCACTTCGTGTTCGATTGGGAGCCTGCCGTCAAAATCACCGGTACCGATGCCAACGGAAACAACACCTACGCTCCGAACGACATCCAAATCTCCGGCGCCGACGCCCAGAGCTTCTTCTCCACGATGAACGACATCTCCAAGTGCTTCGTCCGCGACGCTTCCTACTTCAAGCTTCGCGAAATCTCTCTCAGCTATCCGATTGTGAAGGCCAAGTGGGGTTCCATCTCCGCCAGCATCTTCGGCCGCAACATCCTGCTGTGGACTGCAATCCGTGGCTTCGACCCGGAAGCCTCCCAGGGTAACAACAACATGTCGGGCGGCTTCGAGCGCTTCTCCCTGCCCGGATCCTCCAGCTATGGCGGTGGTCTCAAGTTCAATTTTTAAGGAGGGCTAACTTATGAAAAAAGCATATCAACTCATCAAGACCGGTCTCGTCCTCTCCATCGCGTCGCTCGCCTTTGCGGCCTGCTCCGAGGATAAGATGGACGATATCAACCGTGACCTGAGCGTTTCCACGGACGTCGTCGCGAAGTTCATCCTTCCGGACGTGGAACTCAGAACCGCCCAGAACGTCGTCGGCGGTGACTTCAACACCTATTTCGGCTCCTACGTTGAGTATTGGGCCGGCACCCACAACCAGTTGTTCAAGGCGGAGAAACGCGACGCTGAAGTGCGCATTGGTTCCACTTACAACAACAACTGGGGAACCATCTACGAAAACATCCGCAACGCGAAAATCATCGTGGATAAGTCCAAGGACGATTCCGATAAACCCGACGCTTTTGCCTGCGCGCTCGGCGAAATCATGCTCGCCTACAACCTGGCCATCGCTACCGATGAATTCGGAGATACGCCTTACACCCAGGTCGGCGATGTGAATGAATATCCGTATCCGGAGGCCGACTCTCAGGAGAACCTCTACAAGGAAATCTTCAACCTGCTCGACTCCGCTCTCAAGCACATCCAGGCCGGCAGCAACACCGTCGGCCAGTATGACTTCATCTACGGTGGCAACAAAGATCTCTGGACCAAGTTCGCCAACGGCCTGAAAGCCCGCTACACGATGCGTCTGCTGAACCGTTCCAGCAACAAGAACACCGACCTGCAGAATGTAATCAAGTTCGTCGACGCTTCGTTCGCCAATGCCGGTGAGCAGGCTTCCATGAAGTATGACGGCAGCAACCAAAATCCGGTGTTCGACTTCGAATGGAGCCGCGACGGTATCTCCTCCTGCACCAGCATGCATAGCAAGCTCGTGGAGCGCAACGATCCCCGCGGCGACCTTGTCTATTGGGATCCCAGTTCCTGGGAACACTATGACATCGAAAGCGTCGTGGACGTTCTCGCCCCGACCGGCAGCCCGGAGGAGTCCCAGTATGTCTATGCCTATGATGCTTGGTTCTTCGCCGAGGTAGCTCCAATCCATTTCCTGAGCTATCACGAACTTCAGTTCCTCAAGGCTGAAGCCCAGGTCCGCCTCGGTCAGACCGACGCCGCCAAGGAGACCCTCAAGGGTGCTATCAAAGCCGCCTTTGCCAACTTCAATGTCAATGTGAAGGCCGCCATGGACGCTCCTTCCGTAAATGCTTACGGTGGTATCGAGCCGGTGGACAATCTGCTCACTGATGATGATGCCGAAGGCTACTTCGATACAGAAGTCGCTCCGCTGTTCGACGCTGATCCATTCCAGGAGACCATGCTCCAGAAGTACCTCGGTCTGTGGGGTGCTAACGGTGAGACCGTGGAGACCTATGCCGACATCCGCCGCCTCAAGGCGGAAGGCAAGGACGTGTACGGCCTGATCAATCCGGGCAAATTCCCGCTCCGCTGTCCCTATGGCCAGGACGACATCGTGGCGAACCCGAACATCACCAAACTCTACAAGGATGCCGGTAACTATGTGTTCTCCGACAATGTCTGGTGGGCTGGCGGCAACAACTAACAACTTCTTCCTGCAAACGAATCAGGCGGCCCTTCCGGGTCGCCTGATTTTTTTTGATAGATTCCCGGTCAAGCCGGGAATGACGGTCAACCACCGTCATGGCCGACCTGATCGGCCATCTTTCTACTCGCTGAAGCGGGCCGCAAGATACTCGCGGTTCAGGCGGGCGATGTGGTCGATGGTGACGTGCTTCGGGCACTCCATCTCGCAGGCGCGGGTGTTCGTGCAGTTGCCGAAGCCCAGTTCGTCCATCTTGGCGACCATGGCGCGGGCGCGG
>ODAJ014736969.1_pt1 | contig 24834 bp, 15 predicted proteins | sample 1539241 | NCBI WGS metagenome assembly ODAJ01 (sample SAMN02144231, study PRJEB22623) | gut metagenome | biome: sheep rumen | host: Ovis aries | place: New Zealand
GCAAGGCGTCAGCCTTACCTTGATTTATTTGTACAACCTGACGAAAAATCTTGCTGCGCAATCCGCACACCTGAATTATGCGGTATTGCCATAATTAATTTCAGATTAGCCGAGGTTGGGAATCTGGATAACTACGAGAAGTGAAACGATGAACGCGAGAAGTGCGTAAATCTCAACGAGGGTTACGGAAACCATTGCCTTAGAGAAGTTCTTGTCGTCCTTGGCGCTCATTGCGATACCCGAAACAGCCGCCTTGCCCTGAGCGATACCTGAGAACAGACCGCCGATGCCGATTGCGAGGGAAGCGCCTGCGTATGCAAGTCCCTGAGCGAAGGTTACGTTAGCCGCGCCGCCCAAAACGCCGCTGCTTACGAGAATAAGGAAGCCTACGATAAAGCCGTAAAGTCCCTGAGTACCGGGGAGAAGTGTAAGTACGAGCATTTTACCGAACATTGATGAGTCCTCGGACAGAACGCCCATTGATGCCTGTGCCGCTGCGCCTACGCCCTTTGCGGAGCCAACGCCTGCGAGCGCTGTAGCGAGCGCCGCGCCTAAGATTGCTAAAAAGATTCCGTTCATAATTATTTATCCTCCTGAATTTTAATATATTTACTATTTAACGAGAACGGCTCAAATTCTTTACCGCCGCCCTCATAAAACTTGCTGAACAGCTCAACGTACTGCAGTCTCATAGTGTGAACGTACGAGCCGAGCGCGTTAAGACCGATATTGATAACATGACCGATTACGAAAATCAAAATCATAAACACAATGCCGAGCACGTTTGTGCCCATCATTGTCGATAGCATATTGAACACCTGCGCCATTACGCCGGTGGTAAGTCCCAGCGCCAATAGTCTTGAATAGCTGAGCAGGTCGCTGACGTAGCCGGTGATGTCGTAGAGCGAGGCGAGTCCGCCGACAGCCTTGCCGACAATTCCCTTTTTGCCCCTGCCCTGAGTCAGCACAAGTCCGACCGCGCAGGCAATCGCGATAACAGCGCCTACGGTTACAAGAATGGGAGCGAACGCCATACCTGCCGCCAAAACGGCGAAGCCGATAAGCATTAACATCCAAAGTCCCGTGTCGAAGAACGCTCCGGCGTAGTCCTTTTGTCTTATGCAGACAATGAACTTACAGCCCATACCCACGAGGATGTGGATAAGACCGAACGCGATTGACACAATCATCAGCACAAGCGCGTCCTTTTGCGGGTCGAGCGTAGGCCACAGGAAAAAGTCAGCCATCTTCATTTCGTTGCCGGTGAAGGCGTTGTAAAGCACCGCCGGCGCGTCTCCGAAGAAGCTTCCGAACGCAAATCCCCACAGCGTTGTGGAAATTCCGCAGTACTGGAAGAGCTTTAGGTTGTTGCGCATTTTTTTGTCGGGCTTGAAAAGCTTAATCATAAGCCCTGTCGCGATAACCATCAAAATTCCGTAGCCCGCGTCGGAGAACATCATTCCGAAGAAGAAGTAGAAGAAAAACGCGAGTATCGGGGTAGGATCTATATCGTTTTTGCCCGGGGGAGAGTACATATTAAGTATACCCTCGGCAGGCTCTGCGAATTTGTTGTTTTTGAGCTTAACCGGAGCGTCGTCGCCGGCGTCGTCAAACTCAACGACGCAGTCGCACACTCTGGTGCAGAGAGCGTTTAGCTTTTCGCAGTCGCTCTCGGGAACGTAACCGTCAAGCACAAATACGTGCTTTGAATGGTCAAGTCCGTTAATTACGCTGTATTTGTCGCTTCTTATTCTGAAATAATCCTGAGTTGTCTTGATATCCTCACGCATAGGCGCGAAAGAGGCGATTTCCTTTTCCGCCTGTTCGCTCTGCTCTTTGAGCCTTTCGCTTTTCGCCGTAAGCTGTTCGGCCTTGACCTTCGGGATTTTGCTTGTCGGGCTCATCGGGCGCGAATAGCCCAGGCTCCTTAAGCAGTCCTCTGCCATAACCTTTTGGCTTATCGGTACGAACATAACAAAGTTTGTCAGTCCGTGACCTGCGTGGATAATCTCGAGCTCACATTCAAGCTTTGGATTTTCCTCAGCCAGTCTTTCTTTAATTTTCTGTTCGGAATATTCCTCGGGAAGCGAGCCTATGAACACCGCGGTAGATTTTGTGCCGGTAGTATTCAGCGGAATGTCAAGATTTTTCCACGAATCGAGCATATCGAGCTTTGAGCGTATCTTGACTTGCTCTGCGGAGTTGTCGGTAATCAGCTTGTCAAGGTCGACGAGCTTGTTGCATGCCGATATGACCTCGCCCGACTTTGAGGCGATAACGCCGATTTCGTCGGGGTCAACCTCGCGCCTTCCCTTAAAGGAATCGAGCAGACCTGATTTTTCGGGGACGATGTTGTCCAAAATCTTAAGGGCGTGCTCGGTGAGCTGAACGTTTCGTTCAAAGACCTGCATTTGAGAGGATTTGTCGATTTTCTTAAAACCCTTCTTGCCGCTTTCGGTCTTGCGAACCTGAACCAGACCGCTGTCCTGTAAATGCTCAAGCAGGCGCTTTCTGTCCTCGCGCAGGGCGATAATCCGCACGGTTTTCATTTTTTCTTTTGCCAAACAGTATCACCACACTTTAAATTAGAGTTTAGAGTTTAGAGTTAAGAGTTAAGAGTTAAGAGTTGAGAGTTGAGAGTTGAGAGTTAAAAGTATATTTGTTCCAATTCTCAATTCAAAAGCAGCGCGGCTGCTTTTGCTATTACGCTTTCGCGGTTTTTATCGGCAAGCGCCGAAATATCGCCGCACGCCTTTTCAGCTTCCGCCTTGGCGGCTTTGCTATTTTGTTCAAGCTCCGCCTTTGACTTTTCGAGCTCGTCAGCGGACTTTTGTTCGGCAGCCTTCCTGCGCTTGCGGGTAAGCTCAGCGGCTTCCTTTTTAGCCTGTTCAGCGGTGTCTGCCGCCTTTTCAAGTGCCTTTTCCTCGCGGGAAGCGGCTTCTTCCTCGGCGGCGCAAACGGCGTCTAACATATCCTTTGCCATAAATACTCCTTTCTTTTTTGAAAGTCAGCCAAAAAATGTCTTGATTTTTTTCGCCTACAGATTTTAATTTTAACATAAAACCGCGGAAAATGCAACATTTTGGGCGGCGTTTTTGTTGGTTAAAAGCCCTTGTTTGTCCGGTTTTTTGAAAAAGATTTTTCATTGTTCTTTTATTGAATATTAACTGTAATTTTAGGGTGCACAATGACAAATCGGACGCTTTTGTCATATTTACCTTCTTTTTGCGGAAAAAGAAAAATAAATGCCGCTTTAGGGCACAATTTTACTAAAAAATAGTTGTGTTCATACTTGACATTTTGCACAGTCAAATGTTACAATGTGACAGGTAGTCATATTGACATACTAAGGGGGTAATTATAATGATTAAACAAACATTTTACAATCTTCCGGAGCACAAGCGTCAAAGGGTTATTAACGCGGTAGTGGACGAGTTTGCAAACGCCGAGAGCGATAAGGTCAGCATTAACCATATCGTTCAGAACGCGGATATCTCACGCGGTAGCTTTTACCAGTATTTTGACGACAAGCTTGACTTGGTAGAGGTGCTCATCAGGTCGTTTATTGACAAGTCGATAGACGATGTCCGCCGCGCGATAGTGAGCTCGGACGGAGACATCTTCTACACCTTTGAGTGTATGTACGATGTCATCATTCGTTTTTCCGAGGACGAAAAGCAAAAGCGCGTGCTCAAAAACCTTATATCCAACGTAAGGGCTAACAACAACCTTGTATCCGACTACATCATCAAGCGCTACAAGGGCATTGACAGCCTTATAAACATTACCGACGAGTTCTCGCGCAAGGGCTTTAGGTTTAAGTCGGACGAGGATATGATTTTGCTCCAGCAGATTTTGACCTCGGTGCTCAAAAACGCGATTTACAACTACTATGTTTTTGACGCGGATCCCGAAGAAACAAAAAAGCGCTACCTGCGCAAGCTTTACATTATCAAGCAGGGAGCGATGAAGTAAGTGAAATTGCCGCGTTGCGGCAGCTAAATTGTTTCCTTCGGAAACAGCTAAATTATTTCGCTTCGCTCAATAGCTAAATTTTCCGGTAAACCGGAAAGCTGGTTTTCAGCAAGCTTGCGAAGCAAATTTAGCTTGCGAAGCAAATTTAGCTGCGGCGTCAGCCGCAATTTAGCTCGCCGACAGGCGAATTTAGCTGCGCCACCGGCGCAATTTAGCTCAAATAAAGGTGATTATTAAATGCTTTCAAAATTCAGCGTAAAAAAGCCGATGACCGTGTTTGTCGCGGTTGTTCTGGTAATAGTGCTGGGTATAGTTGCTTTCAGCAGAATGACTCCCGACTTGCTGCCGAATTTGGATTTGCCCTATCAATTGATTTTGACTACCTACCCGGGGCAGACTCCCGAGACTGTCGAGATGACGGTGACAAAGCCGCTCGAGCAGTCGGTTTCGGTAATCGACGGAGTAAAACGTATCAATTCTACGTCCTATGACAATTATTCCGTGCTCATAGTTGAGTTTGAGGACGGCACCAATATGGACACCGCCACAATCAACGTGCGCTCGGCGCTGGACGTAATCAAGGACAGCTGGGATGATTCCGTGGGAAGTCCCTATATGCTCAAAATCAACCCGAATATCCTGCCCGTGGCGATGACCGCGGTGGATTATGAGGGCAAGGACAGGCTGGCGATTTCCGACTTTGTCGAGAACGAAATTCTCGGAAAGATTGAGGGAATTGACGGCGTAGCTTCGGTGTCTACTACCGGAGTTTTAAAAGAAAAAGAAAATATCGTTCTCTCTCAGAAAAAGCTCGACGAGCTCAACAAAAAGATTAACGCCGCGCTCGACGACCAGTTTGCCGAGGCTGAGGATAAGCTGAGCGACGCAAAAAGCGAGCTCGAAGGGAATATCTCCGCTGCCGAGGACGGTGCCGCGGTGATTGACAGCTCGCTAAGCGAGCTTGAAAATCAGCAGGGAGAGGTTGCCAAAAAGCTTGCCGACGCTAAAAAGCAGGCGGACAACGGACAGGTTCAAATTCTCGACGCTAAGATGAAGCTGCTCGACCAAAAGACGGCGCTGACCGTTACCAAGCAGCAGCTCGAGCAAAACTATCAAATGCTCCTTAAGCTTAAGCAGACCTATGACAGCCTTATGGCGGAGAAGGACGAGCTCGAAGAACAGCTCGATACCATTAAAAAAATCAGCGGGGAATACAAGGAGCTGACCGAACAGCTTGACAATCCCGATTTGACCGACGAGCAAAGGGCTGAGATTCAGGGGCGCATTGAAGGGCTCAAAGAGGCGCTTAAGCCCTACGGCATTGATATCGAGCACATTGATGAAAGCGTTAAGCAAATCGAGACGGCTTTGGCTCAGGTTGACGCGTCCATCGAAAAGCTCAGAAAAACTCTGTCGGATATGGACACCGAGCTTGATAAGCTCGACGAGACCATTAAGGCAATCCCGGGGCAAATCGCGCAGATTGACAAGGGAATAGAGCAGATTGACGGCGCTGTCTCAGGGCTTGACGACAAGAGCGTTTCGGTGAACGACGCGCTCGCGCTTATCTCGGAACAGCAGTCAAACGCCGGGTTCAAGATGTCGTCGGCTAACGCGACGCTGCTTGCAAAGCAGAGCGAGGTCAACCTCGCCTCAACCCAGCTTGAATCCGCCAAGGCGGAGCTCGAAAAGTCCGCCGACACAATCAAGGACGAAAAGGACAAGGCGAAGAGCAAGGCTGACGCGAATTCTCTCGTTACTCTCGACAGTGTTTCCAATATATTAAAGGCGCAGAGCTTCTCTATGCCTGCAGGCTACGTCTCCGACGACAAGGACAACCGCTTTATGGTGCGCGTCGGTGACGAGGTAAAGGACGAAAAGGAGCTTTCAACCCTTGCGCTTTTCGACACCAAAATCGACGGAATCGGAGTAATCAGGCTAAGCGACGTTGCCGATACCTTTGTGTCGGACAACAGCAAGGATATATACGCAAAAATCAACGGCTCGGACGGCGTTGTGCTCAGCTTTACAAAGCAGAGCGACATCGCGACGTCCACGGTCTGCGACAACATAAACAACGAGCTTAAAAAGCTCGAGGGCGACTACGACGGACTGAGGTTTACAAACCTTTACAGCCAGGGCGATTACATTCACCTCATTATCCAAAACGTTCTGCAAAACCTGCTTATGGGCGCCGGACTTGCGATAATCATTCTGCTTTTGTTCCTGCGCGACATCAAGCCTACCGTAATCGTAGCCTGCTCAATTCCCGTCAGCGTAATTTTCGCGGTTGTACTTATGTATTTCAGCGGAATAACGCTCAATATGATTTCACTTTCGGGCTTGGCAATCGGCGTAGGTATGCTGGTTGACAACTCGGTTGTAGTAATAGAAAACACCTACCGCCTGCGCAGGCTGGGCTATTCGGCGGTCAGCGCGGCGCTCAACGGCGCGCGTCAGGTGGCAGGAGCGATTGCCGCCTCAACGCTGACTACGATCTGCGTTTTCGCGCCGATTGTGTTCGTTCAGGGCATTACGCGCCAAATCTTTGTCGATATGGCGCTGACGGTAACATATTCTCTACTGGCAAGCCTTATCGTGGCGCTCACGCTCGTACCTGCCCTCAGCCAGAGGGTGCTTAGAAAAGTCCGCGAGACCAAAGAGGGCTCAGGCAGGATTATGCGCGGTTACGAAAAATCGCTCCGCTTTGTGCTCGCTCACAAGGTACTCGCAATTCTCGTGGCGGTTGCTCTGCTGATTTCAAGCGGATTGCTCGCGTTTATGCGCGGCTTCAGCTTTATGCCGACAATGAGCACTCAGCAGGTTCAGCTCACAATCGAGCTCGACGACAACCCGACCTTTGAGGATTCTGTGGCGCTGGGCGAAAGACTCAGCAAGGCGTTTAATGACCGCGAGGAGTTCGAGACCGTCGGCGTTCTGGTGGGCAGCTCGTCGTCGCTTTTAGGCATCGGCGCCGGCTCCGGCTCAGGCGGTTCGTCGTCAAACAACAACGGATCGGTTATGGCGTACGGCGTTTTGAAGCCCGATTACGTCAAGAAAGGCAGTCAAATCAGCAAGGAGCTTGAGGAGCAGTTCTCAGACGTGAACGGCGATATCCGCGCAGGCGGAGCAATGACCTCAATGTCAACCCTAATCGGTGACGACAACGTGCAGATTTACCTATACGGCGACGACCTCAAACAGCTCAAGACAACTGCCGACGACATCAGCGCAAAGCTTAACGGCCTCGACAGTATCGAAGAAGCCGACAGCGGCGCTTCCGAGACAAGCCCCGAAATCAAGGTGACTGTCGACAGGCAAAAGGCGGCGGCTAAGGGGCTCACGGTTGCACAGGTATTCCAGCAGGTAGCCGAGGCTGTCGCTGACGAAAAGACCTCGACAACGCTCAAAACCGACGGCGGAAAGAGCCTTGACGTGGTTGTAATCAAGGACGAGGCGCAAAAGACCGCTCCCGATAAGGTAGGCGCGATTAACCTGAAATACACCGACAAGGAAGGCAACGATAAAAAGGTATCGCTTAGCTCCGTGGCTTCAATTTCGGAGTCGGAGTCGATGGATATCATCACGCGCCGCGACCAAAAGCGCTATGTCGCAATCACAGGCACGGTCAAGGAAGGTCATACCCTTACCGAGGCGAACAATGCCGCTCAGGAGCTTATGAATTCCTACGAGCTTCCGGCAAACTTCACCACCGAGTTCGCAGGCTCAAACGCCGCGACAATGGAAGCTGTTCAGCAGCTTATGCTGATGATGCTACTCGGCGTAATTATGATTTACCTGATAATGGTTGCCCAGTTCCAGAGCTTAAAGTCACCGTTCATCATTATGTTCACCATTCCGCTTGCCTTCACCGGCGGATTTATCGGACTTTTGATTACGGGCTTTGACATCAGCGTGGTTTCGCTGATAGGCTTTATAATGCTCTGCGGTATCATCGTTAACAACGGTATCGTGCTTGTTGACTATATCAACAACCTCAGGCTTGAGGGTACGGAGCGCAGAGAGGCGATTGTTGAGGCAGGCAAAACCAGAATGAGACCTATTCTGATTACCGCCCTGACAACGGTGCTCGGACTTTCGGTAATGGCTCTCGGTATCGGCACAGGTGCCGAGATGATGCAGCCGCTTGCGATTGTCTGCATCGGCGGTCTGCTTTACGCAACCTTTATGACGCTCTATATCATCCCGGCAATCTACGATGCGTTCAACAAAAAGGAACTGCGCAAGGTTACCGAGGACGACCTAAAAGAAATTGAGGAATAATAATATAATAATTGTAGGGTTCGGTGTATGCCGGGCCTTACTTTTTTGTGGACAGACAAGCCCTGTTGTGGTATAATGTTGTTAACAAAATTCAGAGGGAAGTATATGAAATCTCCACGTAACAAAACGATTAATATTTCCGTAGAGGACGGCAGGGAGTACCTTGACCGCTGCGTAAGGCTCGACCGTCCTGCGGATATAAATGATATTTTGGACAAGACTATCCTCGGTGATACCTTCGGCGTAATGCCGCTTTTGCCGCGCGAGTTTGCCGATTTAATTATCGTCGATCCGCCGTATAACCTCGACAAGGATTTCGGAGGAAAAAAATTCAAAAGCTCCGGCAGCGAGGAGTACACGCGCTACACCGGGCAGTGGCTCGACTTGATCGAACCGCTGTTAAAGCCTGACGGCACGCTTTACGTATGCTGCGACTGGCGCTCGGGAATGGTCATCGGCAACCTGCTTGAAAAGCGCTTTAAGGTGCAGAACCGTATTACATGGCAGCGCGAAAAGGGTAGGGGAGCAAAGTCGAACTGGAAGAACGGTATGGAGGACATCTGGTTTGTCACAAAGTCAAACCGCTACACCTTCAACCCCGGCGCGGTCAAGCTCAGACGCAAGGTAATCGCGCCTTACCGCAAGGACGGCGAACCGAAGGATTGGGAGCAGACCGAAAACGGCAATTTCCGCAATACCTGCCCCTCGAACTTCTGGGACGACATCTCAATTCCGTACTGGTCAATGCCGGAAAATACCGCCCATCCCACGCAAAAGCCCGAAAAGCTTTTGGCAAAGCTGATACTCGCAAGCTCAAACGAGGGCTCGGTTGTGTTTGATCCGTTTTTAGGCTCGGGCTCAACCTCTGTAACCGCGAAAAAGCTCGGCAGACATTACGTTGGTATCGAGCAAAACGAGCAGTACTGCGTTTGGGCTGAAAAACGCCTCGACCTCGCCGTAACCGACAAGCGTATTCAGGGCTTTGAGGACGGCGTATTCTGGGAGCGCAACACGCGCCCTGTTAAAAAATAAGGAGAACAAATGCTGACTGAAGCGACAAAAATTGCGGTCATTCCTGCCTACAATCCCGACTCAAAGCTAAAGGGTGTTGTAAGCTCGCTGAAGCTTTACGGCTACAAGGTGATTGTTGTAAACGACGGCAGCGGCAGGGAGTATGAGCCGCTTTTTGAAAAGACCGAAGCGGACAAAATCATAGCTCACGCCGAAAACCTCGGCAAGGGCTCTGCCATAAAGACAGGGCTTAATTACGTGCGCGAAAATTTTGACGAGCCGTATGTTGTAGTCACGGTTGACGCGGACGGTCAGCACGAAACCGGCAACGTATTAAACGTCACCAGAGCGGCTGCGGAAAACCCGGGCACGCTTGTTATCGGAAGCCGAAGGCTCGGCAAGGACGCGCCGTTTCGCTCAAAAAGCGGAAACTTCATCACGCGCAAGGTGCTCCACGCCTTAACGCCTGTTACCGTCTACGATACGCAAAGCGGATTGCGCGCCTTTGACAGCACGCTGACGGATTTGATGTGCGAAATAAAGGGTGAGCGTTATGAGTACGAAATGCAGGCTTTGATTGAGCTTACAAAGCGCAATATCCCAATCAAAGAGGTGCGCATAAACGCACTGTACATCGGGAAAAACACCACCTCGCACTTCCGCACCTGGTACGACGCGCAGAGAATCTACCGCGTTATTTTTAAGAACGCAGGGAAAATTAAGTAATAAGTAATAAGGTTTTTAAAATTCAAAACCCGGCTGCAATCTACAACCGGGTTTCATTTTTGCGTTTTTTATAACGCTTTCCATAATAAAGAAATAACCGCCTGTGCTGGCACACAAGCGGTTAAGTGAAATAAATTTAACCTAATGCGAAACAGCCAATGCCGTTTCTCTACATTTATTATATACTACAATTTCAAAAAAGTCAACAGCCAAAGAAATACCTTAGCTGTTGACTTTGTTTTTTTAATCCAATGAATTCTTCTGCTTAGCCGGAACGGTTTTGTCGTAGCAGGCAAACGCGCCGTCTACCATTTCCTTTTTCGGCTTAGGTGTAATCAGGCTTACCACCGGAACGATAATCAGTCCTGCGAGCATTGCGAATGCGCCGCAGTTAATGGGCGACTGCAAAATTGCCGGGAATGCCGAGCGGAAAAACAGGTTCAGCGTCATAATTCCTGCGCCGAAAATGAAGCTTACCCAGCAGGCGATTTTTGTTGTCTTTTTCCAGTAAAGACCGTAGAGGAACGGTGCGAGGAACGCGCCTGCAAGAGCACCCCACGAAACGCCCATGAGCTGAGCGATGAACTTTACGCTCTCGTTTTGGCTCTGAGTTTGGTAAATTGCGATGAACGCAGAAATCGCGATGAATACCACGATGAAAACTCTGATAAGAATAACCTGCTTTTTCTCGCTCATCTTCTTGATGATGTTGCCCTTGAGCAGGTCGATTGTAAGCGTAGAGCTCGAAGCGATTACGAGCGACGACAGTGTGCTCATCGAAGCCGACAGAACCAAGATTACAACAATCGCAATCAGGAAGTCGGGCAGGGTGGAGAGCATTGTCGGGATAATCGAGTCAAAGCCGCCTACAGGCACGCCGTCCTTCATCGGAATATCGGCTGAGAAAAGTCTGCCGAAGCCGCCGAGGAAGTAGCAGCCGCCCGCGACGATAAACGCGAACGCGGTCGAAATAACCGTACCCTTTCTGATGTCTCTCTCGTGCTTGATCGCGTAGAACTTCTGAACCATCTGCGGAAGTCCCCAAGTACCGAGCGAGGTGAGAATAACAACGCCGAGCAAATTGAGCGGATCGGGACCGAAGAAGGAGTTGAACGCTCCCGGTGCGGTGCTCACGCTCTCATCGGTTACCTTTGCAAGGCCGTTAAGCGCTTCCATAAAGCCGCCCTTGCTGCCGAGCACAGCGGCGATAACAGCGACAATGCCGATAAGCATAATAATGCCCTGGATAAAGTCGTTGATCGCGGTAGCCATATATCCGCCTGCGATAACGTAAATACCCGTCAGCACGCTCATTGCGATAATGCACCAGATGTACGGAATACCGAACGCCATCTCAAACAGCCTTGAAAGACCGTTGTAAAGCGACGCGGTGTAGGGGATCAGGAAGATAAACACGATGATTGACGCGCCGATTTTGAGTCCCTTGCTGTCAAAGCGCTTGCCGAAGAATTCGGGCATTGTGGCTGAGTTTAGGTGCTGAGTCATAATCCTCGTGCGTCTGCCGAGAATCGCCCACGCCAAAAACGAGCCGATAAGCGCGTTGCCGATACCGATCCATGTTGAGGCTATACCGTACTTCCAGCCGAACTGGCCTGCGTAACCGATAAAGATTACCGCGGAAAAGTACGATGTGCCGTAAGCAAAAGCCGTAAGCCACGGGCCTACGCTTCTGCCGCCCAGCACAAAGCCGTTGACGTCGGTGGCGTTTTTACGGCAGTAAATGCCAACGCCGACCATTACGCCGAAGAACAGCACCAGCATAATTATTTTTAATATCATTTTAAAATACCCCCAAGTATATTAATTGAGAATGGAAAATGGAGAATGGAGAATTGCGGGTCATCGCAAGGAATGGGTGTTGTTACCCAAATCAAAGATTTGGACAACACCTCAGCTCCGCTCCGGATATATAATAATGCAGAGCGTTTGGCAAAGTTAAATTTGCTCCATATTTATTCATTCGGGAACAAAACGCTTCGGTAACACCGACTTTTATTCACGACCTAAATTATCCATTATCAACTGTCAATTATCAATTTATTAATTCAGCTCTGCTGAATTAATCTCGTTCTGCTGAGCTACAACGCTTTCTCCGCAGTACTTTTTGCGCAGGACGGGCTTTTCGATCTTGCCTGTCGGGTTGCGCGGAACGTCCGCAAAGATAATCTTTCTCGGGCGCTTATATCTCGGAAGGTCAAGGCAGAAGTCGTTAACCTCCTGTTCGCTGAGTGTTTTGCCCTCTTTAACCTCGATAACGGCGGTTGCAATCTCGCCGAGTCTCGGGTCGGGAAGTCCGATAACCGCGACGTCCTTAATCGCGTTGTTCGCTCTCAGGAAGTCCTCGATCTGAACCGGGTAGATGTTCTCTCCGCCGGTGATGATAACGTCCTTTTTGCGGTCTACAAGGTAGATAAAGCCGTCCTTGTCGCGTTCAGCCATATCGCCGGTGTACAGCCATCCGTCGTTGTCAAGTACCTCCTCGGTGGCCTTGGCGTCCTTGTAGTAGCACTTCATAACGCCGGGGCCCTTAACCGCAAGCTCGCCGACGCCGTTTTTAACCTCGTTGCGCTCGGTATCGACAATCTTAACCTCCCAGCCGTAACCGGGTACGCCGATTGCGCCTACCTTGTGGGTGTTTTCTATTCCGAGGTGAACACAGCCCGGGCCGATTGATTCGCTCAGACCGTAGTTTGTGTCGTAATCGTGGTGTGGGAATACGGCCTTCCAGCGCATAATCAGGGTGGGAGGCACAGGCTGAGCGCCGATGTGCATTAATCTCCACTGCGAAAGTTCGTATTTGTCGAGGTCGATTTTACCGCTGTCAATCGCGTCGAGGATATCCTGCGCCCACGGCACAAGAAGCCAAACTATCGTACAGCGCTCCTCGCTGACGGTGCGGATAATCCACTCGGGGCTTACGCCTCGCAGAAGTACCGCCTTGCTTGCGGAGTACAAGCTTCCGAACCAGTGCATTTTAGCGCCTGTATGATAAAGCGGAGGAATACAGAGGAACACGTCGTCTCTGTCCTGATGGTGATGAGCCTGCTCAACCTTGGCGGAGTGCATAAGGCTCTTATGAGCGTGCAAAATCGCCTTGGGAAAGCCTGTTGTGCCCGATGAAAAGTAAATCGCGCCGTCGTCCTCGTCGGTGATGTAAACGCTCGGAGCGTGGGTGGAGCAGTACGAAATCATCTCCTCGTAGCTGTCCGCAAAGCTCGGGCACTCGTCTCCCACGTAGAAATAGTCCTTAACTCTGGGCAGTCTGTCGTGAATTTCCTCAACTCTGCCGATGAACTCAGGACCGAAAATCAGGAAATCCGAGTCGCTCTGCTCAACGCAGTACTTAATCTCCTCGGCGGTGTAGCGGTAGTTGAGCGGAACGGCGATTGCGCCTGACTTTAGAATTCCGAAGTAAATCGGAAGCCAGTCAAGGCAGTTCATCAAAAGGATTGCGACCTTTTCGCCCTTTTTGACACCGCGCGAAAGCAGAAGGTTTGCGAAGCGGTTTGCTTTTACGTCGAACTCGCCCCAAGTGATTTGCTTGCGGAACGCGCCTGTGCGCGCCGACTCAATCAGCGAGTACTCTCGCCATGTGACGTGGGGGATGTTCTTGACATCGGGGTTAATCTCAACCAGCGCGACCTCGTCCTTAAAATATGTCGCGTTTCTGGTGAGAAGTTCTGTGATAGGCATATAATCTTCCTTTTCTAACATAGTGATACATTATAGTTATACATTTTAACAACTATATTAATATCGCACTTTTTAGCCTGTTTGTCAAGCGAAACAGAGTAAATGAGATTATCTTTGTGAAAAGTGTAACAAAACTTTAGCGCTTGTTTGTTTTAAATTGCTAAAGTATTTTTCCTTAACAGAAAGCAGGGGGCAGGTCTTGACCTACACGCGGTTTGGTCGAGACCAAACCATACAATTATCAATAAGCAGACAACCTCTTGAACTGACTAAATCTTTCCTGTATAATAAAAACGGTGAATATTATGAAAAAACATAAAATTACAGCGCTGTTTCTCGCGCTTATAATTATTATCAACCTGAGCGCTTGTATGAGCGCAGGGGATGGGGAGGCAACCGCAGAATTTACTACCGAGCCCTTGCAGACAACTCAGCCGACTACTGTTCAGCCTACGACTGCACAGCCGGCGACCGTTCAGCCGACTACCGCTGTTCCCACAACAATTCCCGAGCCGACCAAACCGCCGTTCGATCCTTACGAGACGGACAATGAGTACGACATCAGCTCGGACTGGTTTAAGCTTCACGACGGCACGGATTACGGCACGCTGATTGAGAACGTGGAGTATTATTCGACCACGGCGGACGATTACAAGCGCTGCAATATTTTGCTTCCGCCGGGCTACAGCAACAAGAAAAAATACCCTGTTTTGTATATGATTCACGGCTGGGGAGCGGACTACACCGCGCACGTTTTTGACGGCTCATATCTGCATATGCTCTACGGAAATCTTCTTCGTGAAAAGCGGTGCGAGCCGATGATAATTGTCGGGGTTGATATGTACACCGCGCATCAGGACGAGAAAAACGAGGACGACGGCTGGCATATGCGCTACTCCTACGACAAGGTTGCCGACGACATTCCGGTTGACCTTATGCCGTATATTAAGGAGCATTATTCGGTCGATGAGGAAAGGCTCAGCACCGCGGTCGCAGGCGTTTCCGAGGGCGGAGCGCGTTCGCTTTGCACAGGCTTTAAGCGCCCCGAAAAGTTCGGCTATATCGCGTCAATTGCGCCCGACGGCAACGCGGTTGTGATGACCGAAAACTATATGAACAGCTACTGGACAGTGCCGTATTTTGAGAACGGCTTTCCCGTTCCTTCTGATGAAAACAAGCCGAAGTATGTATACCTCGCGGTAGGCTCAAAAGACCCGTGGAATATCTCATTTACCGCTCAGTACAGCGATATTTTCAGCGGTATGGGAGTTGCAAATCAGCACGATTACGTAGAGGGTTACGGCCACGACTCCGAGTTTTGGGGAGTGTGTATGTACAACTTTTTGCAGAAAATCTTTAAATAGAGTTTAGAGTTGAGAGTTTAGAGTTTAATTGTAGGGGCGGACCCGTGTGTCCGCCCGATTTATTTTAAATTAACTTTAAAGCCTCCACCGTTCCAAAAACGGGAAATTCCCCTGTCAGGGGAAATGTCACGAAGTGACAAAAGGGTTGCCGTTTTCGCTAGAAAAAGGTGTCATTTTGCTCCTGCAAAATGACGGAGGGGGCAGACGTTTCCGATAGCGCAATATTTCCGCCGCAAGTTAAAACGGGGCGTTAGAGGAAGCGCCGCCCCCTCAGTCACCGTCAACGAGTTGACGGCGCCAGCTCCCCCGCAAGCGGTGGAGCCTTTAAATTATCATCATACCTTATAAAAAACGGCTGCTGACAAAAAGTCAACAGCCTGTTTTGTTATGTAGTTTGATTTGGTACAGCTCGCGAAGCGAATTTAGCTGCCGCAAAGCGGCAATTTAGCTTGCCGATAGGCGAATTTAGCTGCGGCGTAAGCCGCAATTTAGCTTATTCTATCGGCTCAAAGTCAGCTACACCGTGCTTGCACAGCGGACAAATGAAGTCCTCGGGTAAATCCTCGCCTTCATAAATATATCCGCAAACCTTGCATACCCAGCCTTTTTTGCCGTCGGTTTTAGGCTTGGGCTTAACGTTGTTCTGGTAGTAGGTGTAGGTCATAGTCTCTTTGTCGGAGAGCACTCTTGCCTCTGTTACCTCGCAGATGAACATTCCGTGAGTGTCGAGGTCAACATACTGCTCAACCTTAAGCGACATAAACGAGTTGATGTAGTGGGGGAGGAAAACAAGTCCGTTGTCGCTCTTAAGCGGCTGGCAGTCCTTGAACTTGTCGGTGTTTCTTCCGCTCTGGAAGCCGAAGTTTTCAAACACGCTGAACGGAGCGTCTACCGACAGGCAGTTAACGTTCATCTTGCCTGTTTCCTGAATTACGTGGTGCGAGTAGTTCTGCTTGTTAATGCAAACAGCAATGCGGTTGGGAGAGTTTGTAACCTGGGTAACGGTGTTAACGATAAGTCCGTTGTCCTTTTTGCCGTCGTTCGAGGTAACAACATACAGACCGTAGCCGATGTTGAACAGAGCGGTGAGGTCGTTTTTGTTTGCGGTGTCGGCGTTCTGAGCCATATAGTCCTTGCAAAGCTCGTCGGCAAGCGCTTCAAGCTGAGCGGTGCTCTCGTCGTTAAGAGCGGACATAATCTTTACGGTGTTGTCGGTAAAGGTGATGTTCTTGCAGCCCTCTAACATTTTTCTCATAGTCTTAGCCGCAAGCGGAGCCCATGAGCCGTTCTCGATAAGACCGATAGTCTTGTTCCGGAAGTTGCGCTCGGTGAGGTGGTTGATGAATTCGCGCATAAAGGGGAAAATTTCTGCGTTATATGTAGTTGTCGCGAGTACAATTCTGCCGTAGCGGAAAGCGTCCTCAACGCACTCTGCCATATCCTCGCGCGCAAGGTCGTTAACAACAACCTTGGGGCAGCCCTTTGACTTGAGCATATCGGCAAGCTTCATAACAGCTTTTTTGGTGTTGCCGTAAACCGAGGTGTAGGCAATCATAATGCCGTCGGTCTCGGTGGAGTAGGACGACCATGTGTTGTACAGTCCGATGTAGTAGCCGAGGTTCTCGGTGAGAACAGGGCCGTGGAGCGGACAGATAATCTGAATGTCGAGGTTAGCAGCCTTTTTGAGCAGGTTCTGAACCTGAGCGCCGTACTTGCCTACAATGCCGATGTAGTAACGTCTTGCCTCGCAAGCCCAGTCGTCCTCAACGCCTGCAGCCTTTTTAATAAAGCTTGAAATTTCGTTGTCAACAGCGCCGAACTTTCCGAAGCCGTCGGCAGAGAAAAGAACCTTGTCGGTGCTGTCGTAGGTAACCATTACCTCAGGCCAGTGAACCATAGGAGCGGCTACAAAGTTGAGCACGTGCTTGCCGAGCTCAAGGGTGTCGCCTTCCTTAATGACAATCTGTCTGTCCTCAAAGTCTGTGCCGAAGAAGTTTTTCATCATCACAAAAGCCTTTGCGGAAGATACAATCTTTGCGTTGGGATATAAATCCATAAAGTTCTTGATGTTTGCGCTGTGGTCGGGCTCCATGTGCTGAACAACAAGATAGTCGGGCTTTCTTTCGCCGAGAACCATCTCAAGCTTTGTCAGCCACTCCTGCTTAAAGTTGCGGTCTACGGTGTCCATAACCGCAATCTTCTGGTCGAGGATAACATAAGAGTTGTAAGCCATACCCTCGGGTACAACATACTGACCCTCGAACAAATCAATTTTGTGGTCGTTAACGCCGATATACTTGATATCATTGGTAATTTGCATAGAAATTTCCTCCTTGTATTTTAGGATTTTTATTAACAATTTTATTATAGCAAAAGTTAAGGGGTTAATCAAGAGTTTTTGCAATAATTGATAATTGATAGTTGATAATTGAAAATTTCGGTCGAGTAGATAGGTTTGCGGTTCCGAAAAGTTTTGTTCCCGAATGAATAAATATGGTGCGAAAATAACTTTTCAAATACTCTGTATTACTTTAATTCGGGTGCGGGCAGAGCCCGCCCTTAATTTTCCATTATCCATTTTCAATTTTCAATTAGAAATTATCGGAGATAATTTCTCTGATTTCTTCCTCCGCCTGCTTAACCTCGTCATAAAACGCGCTTGACGGTACTCTCAGCGCGCCGTTGCCCAATATTATAAGCTGTTCCATTCCGTCCGAGGTCACTACGCGGACTTTGTTGTTTTTCGCAAGCTTGTACGACGCCTTTTCTATGTACATATCGGCGGTCTCGGCTTCCTTTGTGTAGACGATTGTAATGCCGTTTATCTTTTCAATCTCGCGGTTGCCGGGTACGCGGTACGCGTCGAATACCAAAATCAACTCGCATTTGCGGTAGCCCTGAAAGTTGCAGAGAATATTAATCAGCGCGTTCCTCGCGGTGTCAATGCTGCCCTCGCTGAGCTTTTTGAGGTTCTCCCACGAGAAAATCACGTTGTAGCCGTCAACGAGCACATACTCCGTGCCGTCAAGCTTCGGCGGTTTTTTGTACGCCTTTGACTTCTGCGGAATGTTCTCCGCCTTAAAGTGGCGCTTAACCGCGCTTTGCTTTGACTTGCTCGCACTGCCGTAGGTCTGCTCAAAAATCCTGACAAGCTCCTTGTCGAGAGCAAAGATGTCCTTTTCGTTTTTGTAGCGGTCGAGCGTGTGCGTTTCAACCGCGCTGTAGGTGACTTCCTCAGCCTTCGCGGTGCTTTCGAGAGCGGACGGCAGGTGCATATATCCGCGCACCTTGTCCCATTTTACGTTATGCCCTGCGCCGTGAGAGCAGAAAACCGAGTCGCAGGGATTGTCGGTATCAGCCTCGGGATTGTAGCCGAATTCCGCGATAATCTCATCGGCGTTATGGCAAGGCTCGTAGCCCTTTAGCGAACAGCTCAGCCTGCCCCTGCCCTTTGAGTAGCCGTTTAGCTCGCGCGTGTAACCGCGCATTTCGGAAGCAGGCGCAGTGCCTGTCAGTATCACCGTATCGCCCTGCTGTTCGGGAGGGTTGATTGTTCCGCTCATACGCTGAATATCCGTCATCGCCCTGCCGACACATTCATTCGGAAGTTCCAAAGTGAAGTCGTAAACAGGCTCGAGCAGTACGCTTTCGGCAGTCATTAAGCCCTGACGGACGGCTCTGTATGTAGCTTGGCGGAAGTCGCCGCCCTCGGTGTGCTTTGCGTGAGCCCTGCCCGATACAAGCGAAATTTCCATATCCGTTATCGGCGAGCCCGTCAGCACTCCGACGTGAGTTTTTTCGTACAGGTGGGTGAGGATAAGCCTCTGCCAGTTTTTGTCAAGGCTGTCCTCGCGGCAGTCGGATTTGAACACCAAACCGCTTCCGCTTTTGAGCGGCTTTAATATCAGGTGAACCTCGGCGTAGTGGCGCAGGGGTTCAAAATGTCCCACGCCCTCGACGGTGTTTTTTATCGTTTCCTTGTAAATTATATTTCCTTTACCGAAATTTACTTCAAACCCAAAGCGCTCCTGTATTATGCTCTGCAAAACCTCAAGCTGGATTTCGCCCATAAGCTGAACGAGGATTTCTCCGCGTTCGCTGAGCACTACGTTTAAGGTCGGATCCTCATTTTCGAGCATTTTCATTTTCTGCATTGCGGTGTGCTCGTCAATGCCATCGGGGAGTTCAAGGCGGTAGGTCAGCACCGGCTCCAAAAACGGCTGAGCCAAGCTTTTTTCAATTCCCAAGCCGTCGCCCGGGCGCGCAAAGCTAATGCCCGTAACCGCGCAGACCGTGCCTGCCTCGGCGCGGTCGGTTTGGGTGAATTTATCGCCCGAGTAAATGCGGATTTGCCCGACCTTTTCGCCGTCAACATTCTTTTCGCTTTTTAGAACCTCGCGGACATTCAGCGCTCCGCCCGTGACCTTGATAAACGTCAGCCGTGCGCTCTTGCTGTCCTCGGAAATTTTATACACCTTCGCGCCGAATTCCTCAGGGTATTCGGGCTGTTCGGCGCAGCGGTCAAGGCAGTTCATAAACTGCTCTACGCCGTCAAGCTTCAGCGCCGAGCCGAACATACACGGAAAGATTTTGCGCCTTTTTATCTCGCGCGAAATGCTCTCCAAACTCAGCTCTCCGCTGTCGTAATACTCGTTTAACAGCTCGTCGGAGCACAGCGCGGCGTTTTCATAAAACTGCTCTGTTTCCGTATGCTCAAAATCAACGCAGTTGTCGCTCAGCTTTTGCTTTAGCTGTTTTAGTACCTCGTCCTTGTCAGCTCCGTCCAAGTCCATTTTGTTGACGAAGATAAAGCACGGCACATTGTACTTTTTCAGCAGCTTCCAGAGCGTTTGAGTGTGGCTTTGAACGCCGTCTGTTCCGCTGATGACAAGCACCGCATAGTCGAGCACCCTGAGTGCGCGTTCAGTCTCGGCGGAAAAATCCACGTGTCCCGGTGTGTCGAGCAGGTAAAATTCGGTGTTGCCGAAGGGGAACACCGCCTGCTTTGAGAATATTGTAATTCCGCGAGAGCGTTCGAGCGCGAACGTGTCGAGGAATGAATTTTTGTGGTCAACCCTGCCCAGCCGCTGAATACTGCCCGAGCAGTAGAGCATAGCCTCGGACAGGGTGGTTTTGCCGGAATCCACGTGCGCGAGAATTCCGAGAGTTATCTTTTTCTTCATTGTTTATCTCTGTATTTACAGTTTGCCGAACAGCCGTCACAGCAGCCGCTGCAGCCCTTGCCTTTTCTTTTTATAATCATAATCACCGCGATAATCACAACAACGGCAATTACCGCGATAATCAAAATGTCAAAAATATTCATTTAACCGCCTGTAATCAATATCATAATCAGGTGAGCAATGCTCGCGGCAATCCACGCGATAAAGCACTGCCACACCACTACTCCCAGCGACCAACGCACTCCGAGCTCGCGCTTAATTGCTGCGATTGAAGCCACGCAGGGGGTGTACAGGAGCGAGAAAACGAGCATTGAAACCGCCGAGGCGGAAGTGAGCACCGTGCCCACGTTGCTGCCGAACAGCACGTTAAAGGTCGAAACAACGCTCTCCTTCGCCATAAATCCACTTATCAGCGAGGTGCAAATCCGCCAGTCGCCCAAGCCCAGCGGATTCATCACGGGCACGAGCAGTCCCGAAATTTTCGCGAGTATGCTCTCGCCCGGGTCGCTCACGAGCCTGAACCGCAAATCAAAGCTCTGCAACAGCCAAATTACAATTGTCGCGATTAAAATTACCGTGAACGCCCTTGAAAGGAAGTCCTTAGCCTTTTCCCACAAAAGCTGCGATACGTTGCGTACACCGGGCAGGCGGTAGTTTGGCAGCTCCATTACGAACGGCACCGCGCCGCCCTTGAACAGCGTGCTTTTGAAAATCAGCGCCATTCCGATTCCGATTAAAATTCCGAGAATGTACAAGCCGAGCATAATCAGCCACTTGTAAGCAGGGAAGAACGCGTCTACAAAAAACGCGTAAATCGGCATTTTTGCCGAACAGCTCATAAACGGCGTGAGCAAAATCGTCATCTTTCTGTCGCGCTCACTCGGCAGGGTTCGGGTTGACATAACAGCCGGAACGGTACAGCCGAAGCCGATTAACATCGGCACAATGCTCCTGCCCGATAGTCCGATTTTTCGCAGAGCCTTGTCCATAAAAAACGCCACACGCGCGATATATCCGCTGTCCTCGAGCAGTGACAGGAACAAAAACAGCGTTACGATTATCGGCAAAAAGCTCAGCACGCTTCCCACGCCCTTGAAAATTCCTTCGATTACAAGCCCGTGAATTACGTCGTTTACGCCTGCGTTTGTCAGCGCGGAGTCAACAACGCTTGTCAGATTGTCAACGCCCAAGCCCAGCAGCTTTTGCAAATTTCCGCCGATTACGCTGAACGTCAGGAAAAACACCAAGCCCATAATCAAAATGAACATCGGCACGGCGGTGTATTTGCCGGTCAGGATTTTGTCGATTTTCTCCGAACGCAGGCTTTCCCTGCTCACGCTCGGCTTGGTCACAGCCGCGGAGCATACCCTCTCGATAAACCCGAAGCGCATATCCGCAATCGCCGCCGAGCGGTCAAGTCCGCGTTCCTTTTCCATCTGCAAAACAATGTGCTCTATCATTTCAAGCTCGTTTTGCTCGAGCTTAAGCGCCTTAATAATCAGCTCGTCGCCTTCAATCACCTTGCTCGCGGCAAAGCGCTGGGGGATACCTGCCTCCTTCGCGTGGTCCTCGATCAGGTGGCTTATTCCGTGCAGGCAGCGGTGAACCGCTCCGCCGTTGTGGGATGAGTCGCAGTAGTCCTGCGGTACGGGCTTTTCCTGATAATGAGCGATGTGCACGGCGTGGCGCACAAGCTCGTCAACGCCCTCGTTCTTTGCTGCGGAAATCGGCACTACAGGCACGCCGAGCCGCAGCTCCATCTCGTTTACGTCGATTGAACCGCCGTTTGAGGTCAGCTCGTCCATCATATTGAGCGCCACTACCATCGGCACGTCCATCTCAAGCAGTTGCATTGTGAGGTATAGGTTGCGCTCGATGTTTGTTGAGTCCACAATATTTATAATCGCCTTTGGCTTTTCTTCAAGCACAAAGTTGCGCGATACGATTTCCTCGCTCGAATACGGCGACATCGAGTAAATTCCCGGCAGGTCGGTAACAAGCGTGTCGGGATGACCTTTAATTACGCCGTCCTTGCGGTCTACGGTAACTCCCGGGAAGTTGCCGACGTGCTGGTTAGAGCCCGTAAGCTGATTAAACAGCGTGGTTTTTCCGCAGTTTTGGTTGCCGACAAGCGCAAAGGTGAGCTGAGTGCCGTCGGGGAGAGGGTTTCCGCTGCCTTTTTCGTGGAACCTTCCGCCTTCGCCAAGTCCCGGGTGAGCGGCTTTTTTATACTTCTTTTTAGGCTTTGGAGCTTCCGCCTTTTTATCGACAGGCTCAACCTCGATTTTATCCGCGTCGTCAATTCTCAGCGTGAGCTTGTAGCCGTGAATTAACAGCTCCACAGGGTCTCCCAAGGGAGCGTACTTTACCACGGTAATCTCCGCGCCGGGGATAACGCCCATATCCAAAAAATGCTGTCTTAAAGCGCCCTCGCCGTTTAGCTTTACAACGCGCGCGGTTTCTCCGATTTTTATATTTTTTAACGTCGTCATGTCCTATCTTCCTCAAATATTAGTTCAGGCTAATTTTACCACACTTTAGGGGGATAATCAAGTTAATAGTTAAATCATAAAATTGACTTTCAGTCCGGTTTGTGCTATAATGTCACCATCAAACAACAAGCGAGGTGAGTTGCGTGACCAGCAGCGACAGTTACGGTCCCGGAGGGCGAATTCGACAGTGCAAAATACCGCGGAACGTTCGGCTGTGCGCCGCGTAACCGCTTATTTGTATTGCCGTTTATCCCTCTGAATTTCAGGGGGATTTTTTGCGCCCGAACCGTTTCTATCAAAATTTCGATAACGGAGGGAAGTTATGGCAAAGGAAAAAATTATTAACGACAACGCTCTTGTTCAGACCGAAAAACCCGACTATGAGAGCGAGATTATCCGCGTAATCAAGGGCAATTATTCGCCAAAGGCGGCTCTTGAAAAGTTGGAGGACTACCACGGAAGCGACATCGCTCAGGCGATGGACAGCCTTACGCTCCAGGAGCGCAAAAAGCTGTACCGGATTTTAGGCGCGGATATGCTGTCCGACGCGCTCGAAAGGCTCGACGAAAGCGAAGCCGGCGCGTACCTAAACGAGATGGACTTGAAAAAGGCGGCAAAGGTTGTGTCAAACCTTGAAACCGACGCCGCGGCGGATATATTAATGGAAATCGGCAAGGAAAAGCGGCTGCTGATTATCGAGGAGCTCAACCCCGAGGTCAAGAAGGACATCAGGCTTATCGCTTCGTTCGATGACGACGAAATCGGCAGCAAGATGACCACCAACTGCATTGTTATCCGCGAGAATTTGAGCGTTAAAGAGGCGATGAGGGAGCTTGTCGCCCAGGCAAAGAAGAACGACAATATCTCAACCCTTTTCGTCACCGACGAAAACGAGGAATACTACGGCGCGATTGACCTTAAAGACTTAATCACTGCCGACAGCAGTGTTCCTTTGGAGGATTTAATCGTGACGTCGTTCCCTTACGTTTACGCGCACGAGAGCATTGACGACTGTATCGAAAAGCTGAAGGACTACTCCGAGGCTTCAATCCCTGTGCTCGATAACTCAAACTCACTGCTCGGCGTAATCACCGCCCAAAGCCTGATTGAGGTTGTTGACGACGAGATGGGCGAGGACTATGCAAGGCTGGCAGGTCTTACCGCGGAGGAGGATTTAAAAGAACCTCTGCTTATGAGTATCCGCAAGCGCCTGCCGTGGCTGATTGCGTTGCTCGGCCTCGGCATTATAGTCTCGGCGGTTGTCGGCTCATTCGAGAAGGTAGTGGCTCAGCTTACGCTGATTATGGCGTTCCAGTCGCTGATTTTGGATATGGCAGGTAACGTCGGAACTCAGTCGCTCGCGGTGACTATCCGTGTGCTGACCGATGAAAATTTGAGCTTCTCGCAGAAATTCAGGCTCGTTATTAAGGAAACGAGAGTCGGTATTTTTAACGGACTTATCCTCGGCGTAATTTCCGTTTTGTTCGTAGGGCTTTATATTATGTTTATCAAGCACCACGACGCCGGATTTTCATTCGCCGTGTCGGGCTGTATCGGCTTTGCGCTGCTCGTAGCAATGGCAGTGTCAAGCGCGGTCGGAACGCTCATTCCGCTGTTCTTCAAGAAGATTAAGGTTGACCCTGCGGTGGCCTCGGGTCCGTTGATTACAACCGTAAACGACCTTGTCGCTGTTGTCACCTACTACGGACTTAGCTGGATTTTGCTGATTAATATGCTGCACTTGGGATAGAGTTTAGAGTTGAGAGTTTAGAGTTTAGAGTTTTGAGGTGTTGTCCAAATCTTTGATTTGGGTAACAACACCCATGCGTTAGCTAATTATTTATAGGAAATGTTTGATTATAATATTGCAAAATATCAAATTTTATGATATTATAATTTTGAGGTAGTCAATACCTTATAATACTCAAACCACGCCGCCTTGAACAAAGGCCTTCTATAAGCAGGCGGCGGGGTTTGAGGTTTCTTTTTTTAAATTAATACTAATACCTAACAAAAAGTAGACAATCTTTACGGTCTATTTTCCGCAATACTGCGTTGTCGTCCTTGCAAGGCGTCAGCCTTGCC
>ODAJ011986057.1_pt1 | contig 24832 bp, 25 predicted proteins | sample 1539241 | NCBI WGS metagenome assembly ODAJ01 (sample SAMN02144231, study PRJEB22623) | gut metagenome | biome: sheep rumen | host: Ovis aries | place: New Zealand
ATCCTTGCTGTAAGTCTTTCTGTTCATTCTGTCCTAAATAAAGTTTACAGTTTTACATCTTTAAGTGTAAACCTATTTCAGGACAAGTCAGTGTTTTCGGAGCGAAGCGACGCAGGGGGTCTGGGGGATTAGGCCCCCAGTGAGTGAAACGGAAGTTATCCCGACGGAAAAAGGGCTGTACATACAGCCCTTTTTCCGTCGGGGTACCGCGACTCGAACGCGGGACCCCCTGCTCCCAAATAAGGGTTAATCTCCTTATCTGGTTTTGTTTTCTTCTTGAAAATCATTAACTTTACGGCCGTAGAGGGCACTTTTCATTTATTCCCTTTTATATGGGTTTAAACACCAAACTGCGACTAAACTGCGACTAACTGCGACTAACTGCGACTAACTGCGACTAGCTATGGCAACGATACGCTCTATCTTGAAAAGCACAAAGGATGCCGATGGACGGTATCCTATTCTTCTCTGTGTCTCCGATCGTGGGAAACGGGCATATTTCAGCACTGGATTCTCTGCCACAGAAAAGGAATTTGAAGTTACCAAGCAAGGTGGTCGATTTATCCAAGGAAAAGGCATTCGGAAATTCATGGTTGAAAGGAAAGATGAGAGTGGGGTGCTGGAAACATTCTCCAACATGGAAGCGAATAACAAGCTTGCAGGGCTGGAGACCAGAGCAAAAAACATCATCCAGAAATACAACGATGAGCACATAAGCTGGGGCTTTGAACAGTTCCGTGCCGACTTTACCAATGCACCCAAGCGCGAGTTGTTTCTCTCCTATGCAGAAGAGGTCATGGAGAAGGAATACCGTGCAAATGGCCAATTCCAGAAAGCCAGCATCATGGAGGATGCAATCCAATCCCTCAAGAACTATGATGGACAACTGGCAAAGAAGGCATTTCAAGACATCACACCGAAGTATCTGGAAGGCTATGTTTCGTTCTGCAGAAATAAAGGGAATGGAAACGGAACTATCAGCATACGGCTTCGAGAGATACGACGCATCTTCAATCTTGCCATTGGAGAAAAAGTCATCAAACCCGAACTGTATCCTTTCAGCAGCGGTAAAGAGGATGGGAAGGTAAGATTACCGAAGGTTGAGTTGAGCAAGACGGATCAATACTTGACCGAGGAAAGCCTAAAGGCAATTGCCAAAACGGTTATGGACGATCCTATTCTGGAGAGGACGCGACACCTGTTCCTCTTTTCTTTCTACTGTCGTGGCATCAACTGGAAGGATATGTCACTCCTGACAAAATCCAGTTTTCGCCTGGCCACGGTTATCGATGAGACCACGAAAAAGAGCAAGGAAGTTACCATGCTTCAGTACAGGCGTTCTAAAACAAAGGGAGCGTTCGATATCCTTGTAACAGCCAACATCCAACGAGAACTAGACTGGTTTAAGGAGAATACCGTACTCTACGGTGACTACGTTCTACCGATAATCAGCCTGCAGGTCAAGCCCGAACAATTGGACGAGTACCTGAAACAACGGAGAAAGCGTTTCAATCGATCGCTTCGAGCACTAGCAAAGAAGCTTAATCTTCCGGAGAGTCAGCAGAACATCACCATCTACACTGCACGTCACAGTTTTGCAATGACACTTCAAACCGCTGAGAAGCCGATTGAAATCATCAGCCAGGCATTGGGGCATCAATCCGTGGAAACCACAAAACACTACTTGGCGAAATTCAGCACAACCAAAATGGCTGAGGAGACAGATATCAACCTCCTTGACGATTAGACACAAAAAAGCCCGCAGACCTTTCGGAATGCGGGCGTATTTTTTTACTACTAACTACTGGAAGGCTTTCTCCATGATCTCCTCCAGTACATCCTGCAACATCCGGCTAGGGAAGGATGGATGCTGACCCTGGATTTCCAACTTGACCGTTACCTCGCTTTTCATGGCGATAAAAATGCCGTTGGCGAGGTATTTGGCATCTGCTCCCCTCGCTGCTGATGCGTTATAGAACATCAGTACGAGGTCTGGAAGCTCTCCGGAAGAGATGAGCCCCCTGATCTCCAGGGAACCCACCGTAAGGATATACAGTCTATTCATGCTGCGTTACCTCCATTTTCTACCCATTTACGCAGGGTGGCAGTATCGAAAACCAACTTGCCACCTACCTTCTTGGCACCGGGTATCGTACCCTTCGAGTGCATCTGGTACAGGGAGTTTTTGGTGAACCCTGTAATCTCAGATGCCTGCGCTACACCTACCTTCTCGGGATAGACCGGAAGCTCCGGGGCTTTCTGCTCCTGAAGAGCTTCCGCTACCGCATCCTTCACGATATCGTGGATGATTGCCCTGAACGGTTCCAAGGCAGCGAGAAGAGAAGGGGTGCCATTAGGCATTGACACCCTCCTGCTTTTCCGGTCCCTCGGGAGACTGCTTGTCGCCATCCATACCTGTACGGGTGGTCTTGCATTCCTTCTCACGGTCGTAGAGTAGATCACCGAACTTGAGGATCAGCGTTTTGTAATTCTCGATGCCGTTCAAGACGATATCCTTCATGACCCCACGGCCTTCGATTACCAAATGCTGCTTCACAGCAACATAATTAAGGTGCTCATCTTCGCAGAACTTCTTGAGGTCCTGAGCACGGTCAAGAAGCCGCCCCTCCACCTCATTGTCATCCCAGTAACGGGCCGCATCAGGATACCGATGCTTCTTGTCGTTTGCAATTGCCAGATTAACGGCTTGACGCTTGCCCTCGGCAGTCTGGTAGAGAACCGGAAGCTTCTTGAAGTTGTTCTTCGCAACCCGGCCGATGACGGTCACGGGATCCAACTGACGGGTCTTCTTGGACTCGTTGTTGTTAGAGGAAGAGGCACTGCTGTTGCTGCCAGTGCTCGCAGCGGCCTGATCGGCTAGGAATTTGCCCAGCTGGGCGAAAATGTCAGTTTTTTTTGACATATTGTTAGTGTCGGTTGCCTACCGACGGAGGTTTGCGGAGAAGCGATCGGCGACCCGCCCTCCAAGGGATAAAAACTCAGTTCCTCGCCGTGACCTGAGGCCAGGTGCTGTCCGCTCCGACCGTTTGCCCGTGAGGTGGGCCAGGCCGACCAAATGCGATGGTCGCGCGTTCTGGGAATTGTCTCCGGAAGGTGAAAGCAGCCTACTGTCGCAGCTTGTCTTCTCGGAGCCTCCTGACATCCCGGAGAGGTCCGGGCGAAAAGCGGAGGTGAAATGAATAGTTGAGGATGGAATCCATCATTCTCGCTAACCGGATGCAAAGGTAGAACGAGTTTTTTGATTCTGCAAATTTCTGCGAACAGTTTGCAAACACGGGTGACGCGACGAAGTACAACCTCCTGTCAACGCCATAACGAATCAATGATCTTTCACAGTTCACTCCTCGATTGACACTTGGGGCAGAAGAGCAACTCATACCCGGCATATAAGGCCCAAGCCGATAGTGCATTTCACCACACCGACTTCTACATTACCTCTTTCCCTCATATCTCCCGCATATTTAATTTTCTCATTTTCAATAATTTAAATTTGTTTTTCACTAAAAAGTTCACTATCTTTGTATTCGGAATTTGGATGGTCGATTCCTCCTGGATTTTTCTGAAATACATACATTTTTCTAGGGAGCACTTTGGTGTTCCCTATGTTTTGGAATCGACTTTCGGATTTTTTGATTGAAATAGGTTTTTTTGTATTATAAAGTACTATATATAATATAAAAATCTCCCATCCTAAGAATGAAGATGCAGCCGATAGGAAATCGGATTAGAAGATTCAAACAATTAAAAATCAAATAATTATGCCAAATTTCAAAAATCCAGAAGAGAGGATGCGATTCATGTCTGAGTGACTAGACGAACTTCCTGAAAACGTGGTCATCAACAAGGGGCTCACTGGCTGTGGAGCCACTACCCTTGCCATCGACCAAGACCGCGATACGCTCATTACGGTCCCGTACATCTCCCTCATCAACAACAAGACCAGCCAGAAAGAGCACAAGGATGTTTTACTTGGCTTACATGGTACAACGAAGGACGGTTTCCGGTCTGCTATCCAGGATTACCTGGCTATCCATTCGCGTATCAAGATCATGATGACGTATGACGCGCTGCCGATAGTCTGCGCTACGTTATCCGCCCTCGGCTACGATCCATATAACACGATGCACCTCGTAATCGACGAATGGCATCTGCTGTTCTCCCATATGGACTTCAGAGGCGATGCGACCAAAGGAGTTCTGCGTGAAGCACCGAAATTCAAGATGGTCACTTACCTATCGGCCACACCCATCGAAAAGGAGTATTGATTCGACGAGATGAAAGGACTGGATGAATGGAAGATCGTTTGGCCAAACGCCAAGAAGGTTCAGACACATAAGGTCCAGACGAATTCTCCAGTTAAGATTGCAGCAATCCTCTGCAGGAATAGAATTGCAGATGGAGTTGGTGCCAACTATCACATGTTCTTCAACTCGGTCAGAGGCATATCGGATGTTATACAGATGGCTTCTCTGAAACCGGAAGACTGTCGGATTATATGCTCGACCGGGAACAAGAACCAAGAAAAACTTCCAAATGGATTCACGATAGGCAGTACAACCGATCCACCTAAACCGATAAACTTCTACACGTCCACCTGTTTTGAGGGATGTGACCTCAAGGACCCGAACGGATATACCTTTATTATATGTGATCCCAATCGGCCAAATTCGCTGTTGGACATATCGACCTCCATGCTGCAAATTTGTGGTCGCATCAGGGATTCCAAGTATAAAGGCCACATGGCGTTGATCTTCAATACGACCAGATACGAGGATACGGATACGCTTGAAGCATATAAGGCCAGGGTCCAGGCAGAACTAAAGAAGGCGGAGCATAATGCTGCCGGGTTGAACATGATGGACAAGGACTTCCGGAAACAAATAATCAAGAAGATCAAGGAATTTGATGCCCCATTCATTGACGTAACAGAGGATGATGAAATCTTCGTCAACAAGGATATGGTCAACTTGGATATCGTCAGCTACAAGATTGTCCATGGGATATACGACACCCAAGTCAATCTGGATGCCGAACTACAGAAAAGTGATTTCGACATTGTTTCGAGCACATATATTGACAGTCGGTTCATCAAACTGATGTCCACTGAAAAGATGAGCTTTCGTGAGTGCTGTAAACAGTACGGGGCAATTAAACCCCAGCCAGGAACATATTCTCTTTTGGAGGATCCGCGACTCATTCGACTGCGTAATCTATGTCCTGAGGCATGTGAAGCTGTTGACACACTTGGATTAGATGAAATCCGGAAAATGAAATTCCATCGGCAGAACATTCACCGTAAACTGGTCAGCGGCGACCATCGTCCACAGGATCTGAAGATCAAACGCGAAGTGGACCTCCGATTGAACAAATTCGAAAAATACACCATCCCTGAAATCAAGAAGGTGCTTTCAGAAATCTATGCAGATGTCGGCTTGGACAAGCGACCAGTTGCTACTGACCTGGAGTGATGGTACCGGATACGAAGAACGAAGAAAAACGGACAAGACGCTATCGTAATTGAAGGTGATACGTTCATACCACTCGCGTAATTTCAAACTGCCGAATCACTGTTTCCGGCACAATTAATTATGACGAAACACTGCATTCACCATGATATTATAGGTAAAATCATGCTTTTCGGGATAATTCAATATGCCGAATGCATGTCATCACCTAGATTATTTTGCTCGATTGCAAGCTGACGGCATAATTGGATTACTGGATTACATGCACGCAAGGAAAAAGAAAACGCCCACCGAAGTGAGCGTTTGGCTCTCGAATAGCAGAGCAGATTAGACATCGGTTTTATCGCGTCATCTAGTCCATTCAGAGGTGGCGCATTTTACAAAGGGTTCGAGCCTCACTCAATACCTTCCACTTAAACTCGCCATTTCTTGTCAAAACATATTTAGTCTCGTTCCCTCCTGTAATATAATCAAACACGGCTTCATTGGCGTCATTTATGTACCACGAAGAAGAATAGTGCTTCCCCCCTTCGTAATATATGTCAACAGTATTGGTAGAGAAGACAAGTGTAATCGGATCTACATAGAGGTCTGGTCTATCCACAATTTCCCAAGTACCTTCAAATCCTTTAGGAGCATTTGTATTCCCCGAATTCGTGGAGGTTTTAGTTCTCGATATTCTATTACATGGAACTGTTCCTTCTAAAACTAAGCATTTTTTATCATAATCTATTTTAAGAGTCGTGGTTTTTGAATTAGAGGTCACAAACTTCAAGACAAATGCGTCATTTGAGAAGGTATAATACCCGGCATCATCTGTTTGGTCAGATCCGATCATTGTTTTGGTTGTAAACGGATTCTTTCCCGAGCTATTAGATCGATCCAAATGATAAGTAATTGATAACGTTCCTCTAGCTACACGCCAATCATAATCAAATACCCAGTCTGGAATGCCTGAGGATCCTTTAGAGGAACTTGTTGACAACAAACCACTTTGTGAAGAGGAAAAGTCCCGCGGTAACGACGAGACGGGTCTTCCATCACTAATCCATTCAAAAATCAGATTCCCTTTTTTCCATACCCTCTTATTATGTTCTTCACTAAACGGCAAATACAAGGGTACGTATCCCTTGAATTCACGCAGGTCAAGTATATAATAATTCCCGTCCCGCTTTAAGGAACTAAACGAAGCATCTCTTTTGGAAACACTCGTGTTTTCACCATATCCATCTCCACCTTTGGTTTCAGTGGTGCGAACATAATTACATGTATAGGAACTCCTATTGAATCGATGAAATGTGTAATAACCATATTCTTCACTATTTCCTTGAATCCAAGACTTACTATCAGTAATTAGACCAGGTTTCTCTGAAAACCAACTGTCATATTCAGAACAGGAATAATCAACACTCCATCTTACTACATTGAACTTGATACTATTATTCATTTCAGTAGCATCATAGAAATAATGATTGCTATTTTTTTGAGCATTCAACACGAAACAAATCGAAAAGAATAATAGCACTATCGTAAATCGAGTGACAGATACTTTAGTAATCATAAGCGGAACAAATTACACAATATTATGATAAAAAAGAGCAATTAAAAACCGTATCGTACCAGACTAATGAACTTGCTTAAACTGTTTATGTCCCTTACAATCCGGGCATCCCTTATTCAGATTCCGAAGGACATCTCTTTATCGTTTGACCAATCTGGCTACCGGTCTTTGCGTTACGGATGAAGCATATACGGCAAACACACTACCTGTGCTAGAATCAAGCATCCATTGTTTAACAGTACCAGTACCTCCAATGAATATGAACTCGTCATCATCTTGCTCCCACTTTGTTCGGTAGCTCACATCCATCTTAACATCAGCAGTTCCATCAGAGTAGAGCTTGAAAACTTCATTCCCTGCAGGGGTAGCCCATACTACTGTCGTCAAACTTGTTTGTTTATTCTTATTTGTTACTGAACGGGGAAACTGCGTACCAGAATTGGAATTTGAAGAACTCCCTCTTTGCATTCGCGAAGCAACTTCTTCATCTGTCAGCAAACGATGTATCTCAGACATAATACCACCACTATAATCCACCCTCACCTTATGGGTCATAGAGAACTCTATTGGAACATTAAAGCCCACGCTAACAGGCTTACCATCTTTATACCCTGGTTCCCATTTTGGTGAACTTGATACTACGCGAATTGCTTCCTTGTCAAGCTCGGGGTCAACACCATTACTTCCTAATACTTGAACACCTGTCACAGTGCCATCAGGCTTAATGAGCATCCAAACATTAACCGTTCCTTTTTTTCGCCCCGTTTTGACCGACGTCGGATACACTAAACGCTCATCAACCCATTCAATAAAGGCATTTATATCACCACCATTAAAAGACGGTTGCTTATCTGTTTTCTCATATAATATAAATGACTGTGCACATATGGGGGAATTATAACCTAAAAAGGCCATCAGTATAATCACATATGTGAAACACGCTATTTTTTTTAACATGATTTATAATTTATGATTTAACATAGCCACATAGAAAGAAACATGTAAAATCCAGTTAGTGATAGAGTATCCGCCTGTTAATGAACTTGCTTGAATTGCTTGTGACCTTTGCAATCCGGGCATCCCTTGTTCAAATTCGGAAGGACATCTTTGTAGTAGCATCCGTCACAAACAGTTAATGAACAGCTTTCATTGGGGCATCTGTAAAAAACGGTGCAATTGCAGACACCACTGGATGTGGCTTTTGGACAAGCTTTCCCACGGCACATTTCACATGTGAGTTTTGCGTGAGAATGCGAATCGTCACAATTAGTGTGAGCATAGACAAAAGCAGAGGCGAGGCAGAAAGATAATACAACGCCGAGAAGGATTAAAACTTTTTTCATAATGTTATTGGTTAATTGTGGTTTTATTCACAAAGATAAGAAATCCCTGGAGTTCATCGTCATCAAATCACGATTATTGTCCATGAAATCTTGCAAGACTTTTCCAAATAATACAAAAAAACGCCCACCGAAGTGAGCGTTGACATTTAAATACTCTCTCTTTGTGAGCCATATGGACCATAGTAGCGAATGCGTGTCCCATTCCTGTAGGAAATCACAACGGCATCACCAGCCCATCTGACGTCGATGATTGCACTGTCTTGAGCAAGGCAGAGTTTGTATCCACTAGTACTGACGACGACAGCCTTGTAGCCGCCATCGATGTACGCTTCTTTGCGGTTCAGGTACTCCGCGGGCCATTCTGAGGAATGCATAATGTAGGAATTTATTGGTTATAGTTTAATTATAGGTCTTCTCCGTGAGGACGATTGTGAAGGTTGTCATAATACAGGCCCAGATTATACCGACCATGCTCTCCGTGTATCATAAACCAAACTTCTCCATCGGCAAGAGACCTCATTTTTCCCAAGATTCTGAGTAACGATTGATATGCTTTAACTGGATCGGTTTCCGCATTCATCTTTTGCCCCAAGCCAATACTTTGCATTTCTTCCATCAACTTGCTCTGGAACTCCTCAAAATCACTACCAATTAGATCCTTTGATTCTTGGTAATACTCTTTAAGCTTCGCCAATTGCTCATCAGTAAAGTAATCGGAAAACGTCTCTAACACGCCATTTACGAAGTCCTCGGAGTCACGATTTGAATCAAAATAACTATAGATTGCCTGATACCGTTTCTTATTAACTGAAATTTCATAGGCAATATCTTCATCGTTAGGAATCTCCGTGTTAATAGACAATGTGAGATACTTTGGGCTCTCATTGAATTGAGAAAGGAGCCTATTGAATTGTTCTCGAATAATGAGACTGGTTGTCGTTGGGAAGGCAACGTACACCCTATCCATCAAATTATGGTTGGAATGGATATAAACACTAACCGTGTGACCATTAAACTGCCCTTTGTACCGATTATTTGCCGAATCATACAGAAACCCCTTTCCTTTCAATTGTGATACAAACTGGGCTTCAGGGCCATCAATCGGTATTCCTAGAAATTTGAGGGGGCCTTGAGCAAATGCCAAAAGAGAGATGTAAAGAAAAGAGATAACGGTTATCAGTCGTTTCATAAGGCGGTCTTTATTCTCGGGCAAATATACTCACTTGCCGTGATTTTTCAAATTGATGATATCGCTCACACGAAAGAATAGTACCAGATTAGCCCCCTCCCCATAACGGATTTGGGGGAATTTTTTACACAACCGACCTTACCTGGGTAGGGTCATCAATTTAGTTTAACCAAATAATACACAACAAAATATGACAACTTTTCAAACCATTATATGCATGGCTATATTGGCTCTGCTTGTCGGACTGGCAATCTGGTTCGACTGAAAAACAAGCAAGGACTGCTCCTCAGATGTTGATATCGTTGAGAAGCGTCCCCTCACCAAACAGAACATAGAAGATTCACTCAAGGAACTTGGAGCACGCGATTTCAAGTACCCGGATGATCAGTGGATTTTCTTCCGAATGAACGGAGGAATCCTCGGTCTGGATGCATCCGTTTTCCCAACTGTGAAATTGGTTGTTGGATTGGACATCGAGGATGATTTCGACTTGAAACTTGCCAAAAAGGTCGCAGAGGATTTCAATAAAGACAATATTGGACTCTTAATTGAGATTACCGATAACCGGGAAATGGGAATAGCTTGTTTCTCCACCGCTGTGACCTGCTATACACTCAAGGAGATTTTACCTTACATGGCTGTGTATCTGGAAGAGGCACGCTTGAGATTCCTTCACCTGTATAGAGTCGCTGCTACAACAGTCAAGGAAACAAAGACCAAGAAGAAGAGTTCTTAGAGAGTAAGAAATCTGCAGATTCATATATTCCATTACATCAGGGCCGCTTCCACACCGGAGGCGGCTCTTGCTGTATATGTTCAACCTATTAAATCCCAATCAGATGCAAGAACAAAGCGTCTTTGCAACGCTCAATGCACTCAACTGCAATGAGCACACGGAGAAGAAAGGGAATCTCACCTATCTCTCCTGGGCGTGGGCATGGCAGATGGTCAAACAGCACTACCCATCGGCCACCTACACCATTTATGAAAGTCCTGAAGGCTGGAATTACTTCACCGATGGTAAGTCCTGCTGGGTTAAGACCGGCGTCACCATCGAGGGTATCGAACACATCGAGTATCTGCCCGTCATGGATGCACGGAACCAGTCCATTCCTCTCATTGATGTCCGGAGTACGGATGTCAACAAGGCAATTCAACGCTCCCTGACGAAAGCTTGTGCACGTCACGGACTTGGACTCTACATCTACGCAGGTGAGGATCTGCCCAATTCTCCAGATCAACCTTCACAACAACAGTACGGCCAGTCCCAGTATGGTCAACAACTATCGACTCCACATCAAGGCTGGAGGCAATCAAGAGGCCAGTACTATGCTGGCAGTCAACAAACCCAATAAACCCAATTCATTATGGAATCCACATTCCTTCCGATGAGACCTCAGCAACAAGTTCTCATCCCTCAGGAGAGCCACCAGGTGACTGTCCTGCCCATCTTCCAACCCATGGAAGAGACCCACAAAGTTCCTGCAAACCTTCCGTTCATCGAAGCCAACACCAAGGAGGTTGAGATGAGCCATCTGAAGGAGGACTGCATCATCCCTGTCTTCTCCAAGGACAATGAGGTGACGATCTCGCACCAGAGTTTCATCAGCTCTGTGTATGATGCCGCCAAGCAGGTCTTCCCTTACGAGGAAATTTCTGATCCTGCCATTCGCGTGTCACATGTGGTCAAAGGTCGCATCCCAGAGGCCATCCACAAGCCGGTTTCGCAACTGCTGGAGTCTGACAAGACCATCTACTACGAACGCATGATGTTCTGCTTCGATGTGCCCACAATTTTCCAGGACATCAATGGATGCAGGCTTAATCTCACCATCGGAGGTGTCAGGGCCTACAACGAGCAGAACCTGTACTCCAAGAAGTCTCCGGAGAAGTTCAAGCTATTCATTGGCTTCAAGAACATGGTGTGCTGCAACCTCTGCGTATCCACGGACGGATACAAGGCTTCCATCCGCGTGATGGAGGTGGCAGCACTGCTCTCCTCCGCTGTCGAGCTTTTCCGCAGTTACGACATGACGAAGCATCTCAAACTCATGGAGGCTTTTCAGGGATGCAGGATGACCGAATCGCAGTTCGCACAGTTCCTGGGACGGTGCAGACTGTATCAGTATCTGCCGACCGCGGAGAAGAAGAAGCTTCCTGAACTGCTGCTCACGGATACGCAGATTGGTCTCGTCGCCAATGCATACTATCATGATGATGCCTTCTCCAAATCGGAGGATGGATCCATCGACCTCTGGAGGGTGTTCAACCTCTTTACAGGAGCCAACAAGAGCTCCTACATCGACAATTTCCTGGATCGTGCAGACAATGCAACGAAGGTGACGACCGGACTAGCCCGTGCACTGCATGGAGACCTAGAGTATCGCTGGTTCCTCTGCTAAATGAACGGAAGAAGCCCTCTTCCCCAGTGCTAGCCAAGGAGGAGGGCTCTTCAATTAAAATCCAAACAAAGTTATGTATAATCAACAACAAATCCAAGCATCCTATCTCGCTGGACTCAATGAACAGCAAAGGGATGCGGTCCTCTGCAAGGCGAGTATCGTCTATGTGGAAGCTGGACCGGGCACAGGCAAGACACACATGCTCACCAGCAAACTTATCGATGTCATCATGACATCCCCAACACCCCAGAAGATTGTTGCGCTGTCATACACCAATACAGCAGCAAGACAGATTGGTGATCGTTTCCGCAAGAAGCTGGAACAGGTCGGAATCACAAAGGAGTATTCCCTGTTCAGCGGGACCATCCATTCCTTCTGTTATAGGATGATGAAACGCTTCTCTAAGGAGTTCGACTACACCATCCTGGATGATGAGGAGCTTATGGAACTAGCCGAGGACATCTCCAAGCAATATGGTGAGCGATACCCCACATTCCAGATCCTTTCTTGCCTGAGATCCTATCCCGTCAGTTTACCTAATGACGTCCAGCAGTCCATCCATGCCGCTAAGGATGCCTTCAAGGTCATTTCCGTGCAGGACATTCTCCGGCTGTTCATTGAGGCGCTGGACAGCAATCCTGCATTCCGCAGCTACATTGCCGGTGAAGTTACCGTCATGGCTTTCGATGAGGCACAGGATCTCTCTGAACAGCATTATGCCATCCTGGAGAAGATGATGGGCTGCAATCCATCCATGAAAGTGTTCCTTGTGGGTGATCCCAGGCAGAATATCTTCGAGTTCAATGGAGGATCCTACAAGAATCTGGACGGATTCCTCTCCAGGCATCATGATCATGTGGTCAAGTCACTCACCATCACCTACAGGTGTGGACAGGCCATTGCAGATTATGTGAACGGATTCCGCTTCACAGACTGTGACAACCTGCAGCTTCAATCCCGCTGTGATGACGCTGGGCGAATCACCATCAAGGAATCCTTCAGCGAAGAGGATGAAGCACAGAACGTCCTCGAGGCGGTCCTGCAGACTGGAGACATCAATTCATGTGCTGTTCTCTGCAATAATCTCAAGTACCTGGAGCCACTTATAGGGCTGCTTCAGAACAATAGGGTTCCTTATAAGGTCTTCGGGGGCAGGAAGATTCTCAAAAGGCACATCCGTTTCATGAATCACATCCTGCGCATCATCGACAGTGAGAATGCCTACAGTATCCGGAAGGTTGCCGAATATGCTGGGATTGACATCACAGAAAACGGCAAGAAAAAGAAATCACGCTTCTATGCATCCCGGCTCGGTCAGATCATTCAATCCATCCGCGACAGAGCCACTAATCTACCGTTCAGCAGCGTCGCAGCCCTGGTTGTCGCGGAGATAATGATGGACCCGAAAGATGATGACTCCGTCACCAAGGATTACATGGACTTCCAGTCATGGTCATACGACTATGAGTCCATCACGGACTATCTGGCTGCATTCGCAACAGAAAAGGACCGGTTCGCACAGTTCTATGATGCGGATTACCCGGAATGCCCATTCCCCACTGACAGAGGATGCCTTACATTGTCCACGATCCATTCCGCAAAGGGACTGGAGTGGGACCATGTATTCATCATGGGACTTGAGGAGGGCAACTTCCCCAATCCCTACTTCTGCAAGGGGAAATCACAACAGGAAACAGAAGAATTCTTCAATGGAGAGTGGAAGAAGATGTATGTTGCTTCGACAAGAGCAAGGGAGTCCCTGGTATTGACCTATTCGTCCGTCATAAAAAGGAAAGGATTCTCCTTCCGTAAAGCACCGTCAAGGTTTATACCGGCTAGGTCATAATCCAAAGAAGAATACCTATTAACCCGACATACCATTAACCGGGATCAGGGTTGGAATCCATCAAATCAGATCGGTTCCAGCCCTGTTCCCATAATTCATCTATCACATCATGAACGTATCTCAAAGTATCACTACTCCGCAGGCCGCAGAAGCCATTCTTCATGCAAAAATGCGAACACTCGACCATGAAGAGGTCTGGGCTGTATTCCTCGACAGGAAAGCTAAGGTCATCAACCAACAAATGCTGTCTAAAGGAACCCTTACTCAAACGTCCATCGACTGCAGGACTGTACTTCGTAACGCACTTCTCGTGAATGCGGCATCTCTCATCCTCCTGCACAATCATCCGTCAGGAGATTCTCGTCCAAGTGCACAGGACATTCATTTCACGGAACGGCTCAAGAATGCGTGCTACCTCATGGACGTCAATCTGCTGGATCACATCATCGTCGGTGAGGATGGCTTTTTCAGCTTTGCCAATGAAAACATCATCAAACTGTAATCCGTATGGAATTTCTGAACCGAATCGAACTTCGGGGCATCATCGGGAGCGTTTACGTGAAGGACTTCGTGAACGCCAAAGTTGCCAATTTCTCCGTGGCTACAAATCACTGCTACACTGCAAAGGATGGCTGTCAAGTCATTGATACTACCTGGTTCCGCATCGTCGCGTGGGAGAGCGACACCATCAAGAAGCTGGACCAACTCCAGAAAGGTGCTGCTATCCATGTCATCGGTCGCGTCAGAATGCAGAGATACACTGCAGCTGATGGTTCCGAACGGTCGACCTGTGAGATCCTCGCGAGTAAACTGGAAATCGTGGAAAACTGATATCATTGGAAGGGCATCTAAAGAGGTGTCCTTCCATTCAATCCTACAAATCAATGAAATATTTCAACTACAATGGAACCAGGGTATATCTCGAAAAGAGTGAATACCTAAACAATGGTACCCTTGCCGTTCTCATGTTCAAGGAGGATGGCGAACTCTATGGGGATGTAACGGTCAACCTGAACCATCCACTCCAGTCAGACAGCATGGCTTTCCTAGACGAAAATAACATGCCTGGAATCGGCAAATGGCTCAGGAAGACGAATCTCGGCATCTTCATGGGTATCAAAGCCGCCTCAGGTTTCTGCACCTATCCACTTTACATGTTACTGTTTTAAGAAAAAGCCCTTCGGATTATATGTCCGAGGGGCTTTTCTTTTTTTGTATATTTGCACTTGTTAAATTAGCAATTATGAAAAAGGTTTTCGCTTTATTATTGGCATTGCTTGCCGTTCTCATGCTTACTGCTTGCAATAAGAACGAACCTCAGAACCGGTTGATTGGTACTTGGGAAGTATCGGTTAAAACGACTTTAAAAGCAACACTTGGTGAAACGACAGGAGAGAAAACTTATGACGAAGGTGTTTGGTATTATACTTTTTATAAGGAAGGAAGCGGAAGAATGGTAAAGGTCGATGACGTAGACAATTCTTCTACGTTTACATATATGTACCACAAAGAGGATAATACCATTGATTATGTATCGAATGAAAAATCTTTTGTGTGGGAGATTGATGTATTAACCAACGATACATTTTTCTTTCACACCTCAAGCACATCAGTTTCCTCCATTTTGGGTCTTCCTGTATCGTCTAGCTCTCAATCAACATTCAGCGGGAAAAAAGTAAAATGAACTAAGTGTTCAAATGAGGTCAATTATCCTGTTGTTATCATCTATCTAGGCTGCAAGAGACTGTTTTCGAAGAATAAATATCCTAAAAACATCATTTTTTCTTATTAAATGACCCGTGATGCAGTGTTTCCAGTCGATTATTTACGCTGAAACACCGTATCCGGGTTCTATTTTTTTCCATCGTTTACATGTTTTCGGGTTGATTTATTATGCTGAAAGGATGTTTCCAGGGTAATAAATTGAGGTGAATTGTATGTTTCGAGGTAATTGAATTTGGTGGATTGCATGTGACTGAGCAATTAATTACGGTGCTAGCACCGTTTTTCCAAATTATTTTTTATATTTGTGATTGATGAAAGGATTCGTTCAAAACGCCCAAAAAGATTGTAACAACTCGTTTTATCTGCCGGTATGGACTTGCGGGAGGTATAATGATGAAGAGAAAATGGCAATCGTTTTCAACAACCTTCTTGGCGAGACGTATCTATTTGAGGGCCCCACTGCCGCATTATGGAGCGTATTACTCCGATATGACTATTTAGAGCCCTTTAATCTTGCTTATGTCTGCGAAGTTTTAAGTTGCAGCATTTCCGATCTCCTGTCATTCTTTTCTGAACTTATTGATAAATGGATTATTATTGACCATATACCGAGCCATGAAGAAATCATTAGTGCCAAAAAAATAGCCAATAGAACAAAGTGTGAATTCTTGCAAAGCAGTGAAGGCATAGGCAATTATGACTCGATATTCGAATCCGCTGATAACACTTTTAGGAGTAAGGTTGCGCGCCATGGCATACCGTTTTCCACGACAATTGAGTTAACTTATTCATGCAACGAGGCATGTATTCATTGTTATAATCCTGGCTCTCCGCGAGAAGGTGGATTTGATGTCAAAAAAAACGTCTCTACCGAAGAACTCTCCTATGCTGATTATACTCGGATTCTTGATTCTTTAGCAAAAATGGGCGTCGCAAAGGTTGTATTTACTGGTGGCGAGCCTTTTATGAAGAAGGATGTTATGGGGATTTTAGCGTATGCCCATAAACTCAAGTTTGCATTTTCTGTTTATACTAATGGTCAGTTTTTATCCTCTAATCCTGCGGTATATGAGCAATTAAGAGACCTGTATCCACAATACGTTGGTCTTAGTTTGTATAGCACCATTCCTGAGATCCACGATAGAATAACAAGAAGAAGAGGATCCTGTGCTAGGACCATGGCGATAGCCGAAAAGTGCTATAACGATGCTCTTGGCCTTCAAATCAAATGTCCAATAATGCGGGCGAACAAAGACTCTTACAGTACAGTATACGATTTCGCATTACGGCTAAATGGGATGCCCCAGTTTGATGTTAATATTACTTCAGGCGTTGATGGTGATTGTTATGCCACTAAGCATTTGCGTCTCAGTAAAGAGCAACTGGAGGAAGTACTTAAGGACAAAAGGATTCCTTTATCCATTGAGAATAATGTCGGTGTTATTGAAAGACGACCGGAAATGATGTTTTGTGGCGCTGGGGATTCCTGCTTAAGCATCAAACCTGATGGTACGGTTAATCCATGCTGCGCATTTCCATTAGATTGTGGAAATGCCAAAGAACAACCTATCGAGATTATCTGGAAAGATTCAGCAGAATTGAAGAGAATTCGTAATTTACAGTATAGAGACAGTGATATCTGCGGTAAAAAAGAGTATTGTAAGTTTTGTAATAGATGTATTGGGCAGAGCTATATAGAACATGGTATAGCGGAGAATCATAGTAGCGACAATTGTTTTCTCGCCAAAATCCGGTATGAGCTCGCTAATAAATAGAGAATCTCATAGTCTCATATTGTAGTTGATACTGTTTGTTTTAGTTAATTCTTAATGATATGGTTTTTTCCTTCTCTAAAATTACAAAGAACATCACTTGCGGTGCATGTAATTGTCCAAGATCTTTCGAATCTCAATGTGGAATCAATTATCGGAGTGGGAACTAGAGTGGTCGGTTTTGATCTTCGTTTATTCAAATCGGTTTAGCTTGCTTTGCAATGGATGCATTTAGTTTTATTCATCCCAATGACGCTGCTGCCTTGAAGAGTCTTATGGCCATTCCAGGCTTGACAGCTTTAACGAAAAAGTTCATGTCGGTGGGCTACGAGAAGATGATGTATGGCCAGATGTTGGCTCAAACGATTAGATTATCGCCTAATCAGTTGCCAAGAATATACAATCACCTTCCTCCGATTTGTGAAAGGCTCGGAATTCCTATTCCAGAGTTATTCCTGTTACAACAACCCGATCCCAACGCTTTTACATATGGAGACACTAAAATTTTCATCACTGTAACCTCCGGTCTCGTTGAAATGGCAAGTGATGAAGAATTAGATGCTGTCTTAGCTCATGAATGCGGACATATTCTGTGTCATCATGTTTTGTATCGGAGCCTCACAAGATTTATACTATCAACATTCGAAACAGGGATTTTAGGTGATGTAGCCGCTCTTGTTTCTGGACCTTTAAGATTTGCTCTTCTATACTGGGAGAGAATGAGCGAATTATCAGCAGATAGGGTTGCTGCAGTGGTTACAAACCCAGATGCCGTTATTAAGATGATGTGCCGTTTATCAGGAGGGTCAAATAATATCATCAGTGATGTCAATTATGATGAATGGATTAATCAGGCGAATGAATACGATCAACTCAAGAAGGATAGCAAATGGGACAAAATGCTTCAAGGTTTTTTAACATTAGGTTCCACACACCCATTTAGTGCAGTCAGAGTTCGTGAAATCAAAATATGGGGAGAGAGTGAGGAATTCAATCGGGCGATACATCTGCCAGCTTCAGGTTTCATGTCAAGTAGTAATTTGGTTTGTCCCAAATGTGGAAGTATTTTGGAGAGTGGATGGAAATACTGCCTCAAGTGTGGTCGACCGGTAGATAATGCCCAGAGTATTAAGTGCCCGTCATGTGGGAGTAATATCAGGAGCGATTCAAGGTTCTGTCCTGAATGTGGTATGAAATTATAAGTATTATTAATCACTGTTTGCTATGGATATTCATAAAAGTAAAAAAAACAAAATCGTTGGAGGCGTGTGTGGCGGATTGGCAGAATCAATGGGAGTTAGCCCGACTCTTTTAAGAATTCTTACTATTATCTTTGTTCCGTGTACTTTGGGAACATTTGTTTTAGTATATTTGGCGTTGTGCCTTTTTCTACCTACCGGGGATTCAGTTGATGAACCTAAAATGAATTTCTCCTCAAATAGTATTGGAGAGTTTTGTTCACATTGCGGTAAACGTATTCCGTCTGAAGCGAAAGTATGCCCATTTTGCGGAAATAAGCGGTAGTTAATTCATGTTCTTGTTAAAGAATTAGAATTATGATTGAGAGTTCTATCTTTCGGAGTCTCCCAGTGGCTGTCCAAGCGTCTCTCACTAACTCTTCCGATTCGGAACAAGAGATGTTTATCGAAGAGTATAAAAGGAGGAAAAAATCCATCGGAGTTGCGTACCTTTTATGGATTATTTTCGGGTTGCATTTTGGCTATCTTCATAAATGGGGGTTGCAGATTCTTTTTTGGATTACATTTGGTGGCGTATTTATATGGTGGATAATTAATCTGTTTGCAATACCATCGATGGTAAAGAACTACAATAAAGATATTGCTGTTGATGTATTACGTAGTCAGAAAATAATCATAGGGTCCAATTTCCAGCCATACATTTGATTTAACGATCATCCTTTCGGGTGATCGTTTTTTTAAAAAGGGCAGGTACGTCACCGCAACTGCCCATTAAATCAACTATTAGAACTATGAATAGATCTTTACTATTCACTATACAAAGGTAACGATTTTGTGTCATATCGCATGAACAATCACAAAAAAAATTCCACAAAAAAGGCGGTTGTATTGCTACAACCGCCAGTTCCCTAGTTATTCCCATTGAGGCATTCATATCACAGTCAGCCTCTCCTTTAATGGTTTAGCAAAGATAGTGAATACTTCTTATCACACAGCGGTTTAGGAATCGAACAAAAACCAGCCACGGCCGGTACTATTAGAGCGTTACAGGTGGTACCCTCACACGCCCGCGGCAAAGGGCCTTTATTATCATCAAAGAAATCTCTATTTGTACCGCCAAATAAACCCTATTGCCATTCTTCGCTTATTTGATAAGGCTGCAGAAAGACATCCTTTGGACACTTTGTAATACTCCGTTGCAGCTTTTAAACTGTCCCATTCACGGATGCATTTACCATCTTCTGTAAACTGCAATATTGGTTTCTTTGCTCCGCCAGAAGCATACTTTAATGGTTTAATACCAACTGAGGGGTCATCAACATCCCCTTTGTATCTCCATTGATATCCGTAAGCTGTTTTTGACTTTTTTTGCTTGCAGGCATTTGTTATTGTCGCGCTGTCCCCATTATGTTCTTCTGCTGCTGCTTTAAGTGAAGGATACTCTTTGATGAACTCTCCTCCGAGATCAAACTGAATAACCGGCTTTGAATACTTCTCCCTAAAAATCATCTTTCCTTTTTCTCTTTGTGCATCTGATAGTTTAGAAAAACCATGGTTAATCCTTTTCCTGACAGGTTCGATAGAAGATGGTATCTCTTTATAATCATCTCGGTACCGCCACATATAACCGGAACATTGGCGATACTTACCATTACAGCACTGTCTTATTCCCGATTCATGGCAATTCAAAGCTTGATGTGCCTCAGTAATACTATCCCATTCCTTTATTAGTCTGCCATCAAGAGCGAACTGAAGAACTTTCGTTTTGTTTGAAGTGATCTCCAAATCAATATGAGAAGGAACATCAGGGAAATCCGACTTAAATCTAAAGGTGTATCCTTTAACAACTTGTGCTTTTTTTGCTCTCTTTCCCGTTGCAATACCTAAACAACAACTCCACACTGATCCGGCTCGCGAACCAACTGCTTTTGCTGCTGCAGTAGTAGATTCATGTTCTGCGACAAAGTTTCCATTTAAGTCATATTGAAGTATTGGCAATTTATCTGTTCTTGCCTCACTCATATGCTTCCGGCCTTCTTCGTTAACAACGAAGACTCGTCCGCCAGATGTTAGGTTATAACCATACTGTGGATCCGTGCTTTTATACTCGGCAATATACTTTTGTTCAAGGTCATTTAATCGGTCACAAAGTCCCTCTCTTGTTTCGTCTTCTATGCTCTCAATAACCTCGTATTTGTAAGTCCGATACTTCTTATATGCCCTCCAAAACGCAATATTACGCGCACCTGTTTTCTCGTTCAAATGCGAATTTTTACGAGAAACAGGATTGATAGTTTGCCCAATGTACACCTTCCCATTAGGGAAAGTAAACTTATAGATTATGCCCCTAAACACATCCATATGATAGAGTACTATTGGATTTTCGTTATTGATTCAGAATATCATAGGATAATCCTACTGAGTAATTCTTAATAAATCAAATACTCTTTTTATGAGACCATAAAAAACCACCGCACTTATGGCCAGAATACGCTCGACCAGTACAAGCCGCAGAAAGCGCTTTGGGAGTTACTCCGATAGCTTGAGCCGCGTTTGCTACAGATTCGTATTCGGCAATTAGGTCTCCATTTAAGGAAAACTGATAAGTTTTGTGCATACACCTTTTCCTACGATATTCAAGATCATGGGTAATCCATTCATTCAGATTCGTTTCGGCGTTAGAATGTAATACTATCCCTCTCTTTTCTTTAATATGTGCGATAGTTTGTCCGAGTAATCGCATTTCATCATATGAAAAGTAATTATTCCTAGCAGTGTTACACTCAATACAGCACGGCACGACATTATCCTTTGTATGCCCTTTATCATTTCGTATTCTATCGCAACCAACCCGATGTGTATCCCCACAATAGTGGCAGGGTTTCAAGATAATATTGGCAATCATCCAATCTATATCAATATCACATTCGCTTACGCCATTCTTACGATCTTTGGCTCGATATGATGATATCATTTTGGAAGCTTTCGCCCTTATTGCCTCGTTGGCGTCTTTGACTTCTTTTGCTCCTCTCTTTGTTTTCCGACCAAATAGAATCTCTTCGACTGTATAACTGTCCTTGAATCGATAATACCGCAGCTTCAAAGCATTGAAGGGCAGTGATAGTTTATCTGCCCATTGTTTGATAGAAAGAGTTTCCCCTTTATATGTTAGAGTTACACTTGTTTTAGCGACACCAGCATCAGAAGGGCTGATCCACATAAAATTATCAGGTCCCCAAGGGAACATTATATCTCGACGACGAAGTATCTTCCCTTTTTCATAGGAAGGCTCAACATCATTATAGAAAGAACGAAATGATTCCCATTGCTTTACGCAACCAGCAGACCTCCCTTTTTCAGTAAACCGAATGCTTCTCCATGAATTATAGATACGAGGATGTTTATCCTTAATATCACCAATATAGTCCGACCTTGATTTCCAAGAATCAGATAGAGCCTTGGCTTTAGCTACCAACTCTTCTGCAGTAGGCTTTCCACCCTTGACAAATTGTCCCTTTTCGTTTCTCTCCATGATTACTAGCAAAAATAAGCATTTTCCCCAAATAACGGTATCTTTCAAAAAGAACACACAGGAAATGAGGCTACAATGCTTCATCTTCGGACAACTGACGGCCATCTCAAAACAGGTAGCCGTCTTTTTCATATCACTGCCGCCCAACCCTCCCTTCAGTCGAGTATTTTAGCACATGGGAATACTCTTGGTAGGCTGCTATCCTATCATTAATCCTGTCAAATCCCAAATCCTATTACATTCTACATTCCTACAGAATCAGCACCAAGAACCAAAGTAGCTATTGGAATCCATCCTGAGAATTGCGACCTTTGAGAGCCAGATCAACCCTTCTACCTCCAGGACGAGGGTGTGATGTTGGAGTTCATATCGGTTTTGACTGCTGTTATATCTCCATCATCGCAGTCTTTCCACCCTTCAAAGCAGCACAAAAGAAACGTTATAAAACGCTGAAACTGCGACAAAATTGCGACTAACGTAAAAAGAAAAAGCACCTACGATTCCGTAAGTGCTTGATTTAGTGCCGTCGGGGTACCGCGACTCGAACGCGGGACCCCCTGCTCCCAAAGCAGGTGCGCTAGCCAACTGCGCCACACCCCGATGCAAGCGCAAAGGTAGCGATATTTCGGGAATCCGCAAACATCAGTAAAACGGGAAAAGCAACGCAGGGAAACTGTCAATTTTGATTCAATTTGTATTAAACACAATAACAAAACACGGGAAAGGACCTTTATTTACAAAAAGGGGACTTGACCGGACGGAGTAAAATTCATAACTTTGAAACGCTAAAACCAAGAACCATGGAAACAGAATCTGCAAAAATCCATCTTTCGGTCGACTGCACGGTCCTCGGATTCGACGGGGAGCGGCTGGAGGTGCTGCTGATCCGCCGGACGGGCGTGGAAGGCGGGGAGGAATTCCATGACATGAAACTGCCCGGAAGCGTCATCGTGGACGGGGAGGAACTGGACGATGCCGCACGGCGCGTCCTCACCGAACTCACCGGCCTGAAGAACGTTCCCCTGACCCAGTTCCGCGCCTTCGGGTCCCCGGACCGCACGAAGGATCCCAAGGATATCCATTGGCTGGAAGACACGGAGCAGATGCACGTGGGCCGCGCCGTCACCATCGCCTACATGGCGCTGCTCAAGATCGGCCGCAGCATCATGAGCGACATGGAGGGGACCGAGGCGCTGTGGGTGCCGGTGGACAAGTTGCCCCCGCTCGCTTTCGACCACAACCAGATCATCGCCGAGGCCGTGAAGATGCTCCGGACGCTGGGGTCCATGGACCCATCCATCCTGTATGCCCTCCTGCCCCGGAAATTCACCGTCACCCAACTTCGGAACCTCTACGAGGTGGTGTTCGGCACCCGGCTGGACCCGGCCAATTTCTACAAAAAGATGGTCCAGATGCCCTATATCGTCCCGCTCGACGAGCGCGAGAAGGGCGTCGCCCACCGCGCCGCGCGGTACTACCGTTTCGACAAGAACAACTTCAACAAAACCCGCTTATAAATGTATCTACTCGGATATGACGTCGGAAGTTCTTCCGTCAAGGCCAGTCTCGTAAGCGTCGAGACCGGCAAATGCGTCGCCACCGCCTTCTATCCCAAGAGCGAAGCGCCCATCATGTCCCGGCAGCCCGGCTTCGCTGAGCAGGATCCCGCCATGTGGTGGGCGAACCTGAAACTCGCCACGGCCGACATCCTGGAACAGGTGCGCGGCAAGGCCACGCTCCAGAGCAAAGCCTTCTCCCCCGCCGACATCAAGGCCATCGGCATCTCCTACCAGATGCACGGCCTGGTGTGCGTGGACAAGGACCGGAACGTCCTGCGCCCTTCCATCATCTGGTGCGACTCCCGCGCCGTCCCTTACGGCAACAAGGCCTTCGAGGCCCTCGGGGCCGACTGGTGCCTGGACCACCTGCTCAACAATCCCGGCAACTTCACCGCCGCGAAACTCGCCTGGGTGAAGGAGAACGAGCCGCAGGTGTACGGGCGCATCAGCAAGATCATGCTCCCCGGCGACTATATCGCCATGCGCCTCACCGGCACGGCCTGCACCACCGTGGGCGGCCTGTCGGAGGGCATTTTCTGGGACTTCCGGGAGAATCGGCCTTCCAGGGAACTGCTGGACTTCTTCGGTTTCGACGAAAGCGTCATCCCGGTCATCAAGCCCACCTTCGGCCCGCAGGGGACCCTTACGAAGGAAGCGGCGGACCTGCTGGGGCTCGCGCCCGGTACACCGGTCACCTACCGCGCCGGCGACCAGCCCAACAACGCCCTGTCCCTCAACGTGTTCGAGCCCGGCGAAATCGCCTCCACGGCCGGTACTTCCGGCGTCGTCTATGGCGTGAACGGGACCATCGACTATGACCCGCTGAGCCGCGTGAACAGTTTCGCGCACGTGAACCATACGGCCGCGGATCCCCGCATCGGCGTGCTCCTGTGCATCAACGGCACCGGCATCCTGAATTCCTGGATCCGCCGCAACGTCGCCCCGGAGGGCATCTCCTATGCCGACATGAACACCCTCGCCGCCCAGGTCCCCATCGGCTCGGACGGGGTCGCCATCCTCCCCTTCGGCAACGGGGCGGAGCGCATGCTCGGCAACAAGGACACCGGCTGCAGCATCCACGGGGTGAACTTCAACCGCCACGGCAAGGCGCATCTCATGCGCGCGGCGCAGGAGGGCATCGTGTTCTCCTTCCAGTACGGCATCGAGATCATGGAAAAGATGGGCATCCCCGTGAAGATGATCCACGCCGGCAAGGCC
>ODAJ012002032.1_pt1 | contig 24794 bp, 15 predicted proteins | sample 1539241 | NCBI WGS metagenome assembly ODAJ01 (sample SAMN02144231, study PRJEB22623) | gut metagenome | biome: sheep rumen | host: Ovis aries | place: New Zealand
ACCCCGTTGCTGAGGCTACTGGCGACAACAGCATCAAGGTAACAGCAAAGGCTACCGATACTGCTGGTGGCGACATTAAATTTTATGTAACTGTTGCTAATGAAACTTACGAGACTACAGCTGCTGCTGGCACAGACGCTGTTGTAGAGATTAGCGGCTTGAAGGCTGGCAAGACCTACACCGTTAGCGTTATTGCCGAGAATGCTACAGGCAACAAGACTGCAGCTAAGACTACTGAGGTTACAACAACAGGAACTCCTGATCCTAACCTCTGGGCTGATGCTGAGAAGACAACTTCTGTATATTACTCAGCAGACTGGGAGCACCAGATTGAGGGCTATACCTTCGACATCACCGAAACTACAGCACACTACGTACTTCCTGTAGCTACCACAAATCAGTGGATGTCACAGTTCTCAGTAAATACCGACATCAAGACTCAGGCTGCTAACGCTTACGACTTCAAGTGCAACATCACAGCAGACAAGGATGTTCAGGCTACTGTTAAGCTGTTCCAGACAGGCAATAACGACCTGTACTACTTCTCTGACGCCGTCAGTCTGAAGGCGGGCGAGACATACGTTTACGACAAACAGCACGTGAAGATGGATGGTATTGACATGACTGCCGTTACTCTTCTTATCGACTTCGGCGGCAACCCTGCTGACCTCACAGTTGACGTCACAGACATCCTCTTCAAGATTAACGACGGCGAAGAGCCTATTGTTGTAGAGCCTCTCGAGGACAACGCTTGCAACCTCTACAGAGCAGCTACCGTTACCCCGAAATTCTTCTACGCTCCAGGTTGGGCACAGCTGCCAGACCCAGAGGTTAAGTCAGAAGCTGGTGTTTACACATACACCCTTGATGCAGCAACCTACGAACCTTGGCAGGCACAGGCGTTCTTCATTAGCGACATCGAGATAAACGATGTCAACAACTACGACTTCTCAGTAACCATCACCTCGTCAGAGAATGTCAACGGAACACTGAAACTCTATCAGCGTGTAGAGGAAGGCGGTAGCAACGACGTATTCTTGTTCAACGAGCAGGTTACGCTGAAGGCTGAGAAGCCATTCGTATATCGTAACGACGCTATGAAGGGCATCAACATGCAGAAGCTAACGCTGCTCTTCGACTGTGGTGGTAACCCTGCAAACACAACAATCTACATTGCCAACCCAGTACTCCGCGAGACAGGCTGCGATCCTGAAATCGTTACAGGAATCCGCTCAATTGAGAATTCAGACCTCAGAATGAACAGTAATGATTACTTTAACCTCGCTGGCCAGAAGGTAAGCAAGGACTATAAGGGTATCGTAATTAAGAACGGTAAGAAGTTAGTTAAGTAAAATAATAGTTTATCAATTATCAACTCAGGTGCGGAAACTTAACTTTTTCCGCACCTGAGTTCGTATATCTCCCTCCCTCAACAGGGAGGGCTGGGGTGGGTCTTTCCCCACATTCTTTACAATGTGAGGTTTTTGTGAGGTGAAAAATGTGCTTTATATTAATAATGTACGTAATTTTGCCGCGCCAAAGTCTAATTGGCATGTATGAAAACTTTTAACAAAACAATAACAAAACAGTTACAAAACAATTATGAAAAAATTATTATTATTTATCTTTGCCCTGTTCCTCTGGACGGGAGCGTGGGCTGACAAAAAGGTGTATTTGAACCCTGGTATTTGGGATGTATCTGATGCCGATGAAATGTATGCAATATGGGCATTTGAAGGCACCGCTTCTAACTCATGGATTGAAATGACCTCTGTGCCTGGTACTATTTATTATCAAGCAGAAATTCCTGAAGACTATACTAAGATTATTCTTACACGTAGAACTTCTGGAGGTACCGCTTCTTGGGATCCCAAAAATATTCTTAATCAGACAGATGACATTGAAACATTCGGTGATAAAACACTTTTTACAATCATAGATTGGAATGGAAGTCCTAATAATAATAGTGGTTATTCTTACAGCGGTTCTGCCGTTACGTTGTACACTGCAAACTTCACAAACTCTATTGGCTGGAATGAAGTATACGCCTATGCCTATACGGAAAGTGGAAGTACAACGAAATATACAGGTGAATGGCCGGGAGCAAAATTGACAGCGGGAACAATTTCCTTCTTTGCTACAGAGGCACCAGCCAATATTATTTTCAACTGCGGATATAGTGGTAATGTTGATAGTAGTATAAAACCTTATTATCAGACAGGTAATTTGACATTCGAAGAAGGAATGACAGCAGATGTTCCTGCTATTGAAAATGGTGGGTATGGACGTACCGTGCTTAGTGGAGGACTATGCGATGGAAAGACCCTGCACTATACATACCAATTTACACAGTCTGGACAGAATGTTACAGTAGCGTTCACTTATGACGGAAACTCTCTCACGGGAATAAATAATGGATATGTGTTCGATAGGTCAAATGGAGGATTGGTAGAACATGAAGGTTTAAGTTATACTTGGGAGAACTGCTCTTTTGGACAGGTAATCTCAGCACAGCATAAGTGGCTGTTCAATAGTGGAGACTTCATAACTCCAACATATAGTTTCCTTCCTGATGGTCCTACAACCAAGGCCAATGTAGAATATCCAAATGAAGGAATATTGAAGGTATATACAGATAATTTTAAGGAAGGTACTTCAGGATCCGGCTACGGTAAAGGTAGCCACATAGCTACTTGGACAAGTACTTCTGAATGTCCTGTTGCAGGATCTAACATATTATATATTCATGGTAATGGTTACAGCCATCGTACAGAGAGTAGTACCGTTGCTACAGGGTATAAGACAGCTTATGTCGCAGTATATCCAAAAACAGGAGGTGTGCTCTATGTGTTTGATGACGATGGAAACAGCATGAACCCGTTTACTACAGTTACTGCAAACCAGTGGAATGTTGTGAGACTGCCTGTAAGTTTTGTTACTAATTATATTGGCTTCAGTATTGAGGGCGAGACAGATTTGTTCGTAGATTATATTGTTCTCTCAACGGAAGAGACAGACATGCCTTTTGGCATCAGTTCAGAGGATAGCAATGGGCTTGTTACTGTTGAAGGTAATTTAAGTTCTACAAACAAAGACCAATTAAGTGCAATTACAGCTGCAGCTATCGATTTGACAGGTGCTGTCATTGCTGAAGAAACAGGAGAAATAACAACAGCTAATTCAAATGTGATGTATATTATTAATGAGGCAGATTTGTCAAAAATTAGTGGAACATCCAATATCGTGAAGATTGCGGATGCTGTTTGGAATGCTCCTTTGACTCCCATATCATTTACAGATGCGAATGGTAATCGAATATATACCGAAAAATTCTTAAGCGGAGCAGGAGCTCAAAACAAGAGTTATACTCGTACCATTTCAGCCAATAAGTATGTTACTACAATGTTGCCAGTTCAAACAGATATACCTTCCGGCGTAACAGCATACGAGTTTACAGGTTATGAGAATGGTGTTATTACTGTTACAAAAGTTAATGATACTAAATTGACAGCACATACTCCTTATGTACTTTTTGCCGAGGCAGCTGCTAACCTGACATTCACTTCAGCTGGCGACGTTCAGTTCGGTGAACATGCTGGAATAGAGATAGATGGTGCAACTTTCAAGGGAACTTACAAGCAAATAGCTACAGACGGCACTCAATGGATTATCTCTAACAGTCAGATTTTAAATGCTAACGGAGCGACTATCGGTGGTTTCCGCGCATACTTCACTGGAATTTCTGCCGCAACTGGTAAGGCTTCTATATTGTTCGTTGAGGATGGTGAGACTACTCATATTGGCTCAATCGATGCTAATGGTGAGATAAACGTGATGGACGGTGCGGTATATAACCTCGCTGGTCAGCGCGTAGCTCATCCTACTAAGGGCCTCTATATTGTGAATGGTAAGAAAGTAATAATTAAATAATGAAGGAGGATGTAAACAATGAAAAAACAATATGTAATTCCCTCTGTAGAGGTAGTAAATACAAGTGCCGTACTTATGCAGTCAGGCAGTGGTACACGACAGCTACAAGTAAATGGAAGTGAAACTGCTGGTGCAGGAACCTTCGCTGATGGCAAGGACGGTGAAATCTCTTCAGGATCTATCTGGGGTGAAGAAGAGTAAGTGAATAATGTTAAGTGTATAGATTTGGGTGAAGGGTGCGACTTCGGTTGCACCCTTTACTTTTTCCCATAAAACATTTGGAGAATTAAAAAGAAGGATTTATCTTTGCAACAAAGTTGCGAAGATACTCCGTCTCGGCATAAAAAATAAATGAGTTTATTTTGTTCTGCTCTCGACATTTCGTATCTTTGCAGCGGGAAAAAAGGAATAAAAATGAAACAGTTGAGTAATATTACTACGGCTCAGTATGAAATCATTAATATGCTTTCATGCATTAACAACGATGAAGACGTGAAGGCGTTGAAGGCCGTAATTGTGCAGTTCCTTAACGAACGTCTGCAGAATGAAATAGATAAACTGTGGGAGGATGGAACTCTTTCGGATGAAGTCGTCGCTGGTTGGAAAAAGGAACACATGAGGACACCATATAAGTGCTAATATGAACAGGTATGTAGTCCTTGACACCAATTGTCTCCTTCAGTCTTTGTCCAGGAGAAATAAATACTATAACGTCTGGGAGAGTTTTCTTCAAGAAAAGTACGTTTTGTGTGTTTCAAACGATATTCTGGAAGAATACGAGGAAATAATTGCCTCTCATGTGTCTCCAGTTGCGGCAAGAATCGCTATCGAGACGATATTGCGTGCCAACAACGTTTTAAGAGTAGATGCTCAATTTCGGTTTGGCCTAATTGAGGCAGATGTTGATGATAATAAGTTCGTTGATTGTGCTATAGTTGCTAATGCAGACTATATTGTTACTGAGGATAGTCATTTTAATGTATTAAAAACAATTCCATTCCCTAAGATTGAAATTATAAGGCTTCAGGATTTTAGTAGAGAATTAACAACTGAAGACAATTAAGTGTATAGATTTGGGTGAAGGGTGCGACTTCGGTTGCACCCTTTACTTTTTCCCCTAAAACATTTGGAGAATTAAAAAGAAGGATTTATCTTTGCAACAGAAATCATAATAATAGATTTATGGCAACAACAACAATTCAACCTCGAACTCGTGAGGAAATTATTGCATGGTGGCGACGAGCAAAAGAGCGTAAAGCTGCATGGGAGGAGAAAATGCAGAAAATGTTTGAGGAGGAAGAACGCATCCGAAAACAGGCAGAAGAGTCTCACTACTATGATATAAAGTAAGCATGGAAGCTCTAAGTGTCGTTAGAATCAATATTACAGCTCCTTATAAAGTTTGGAATGATGGGCTGTCGTATCGTTTTGAAACGGACTATGGGGTAAGTTATGTTGTAGATTTCGATAAGGACGATAATCCATATTTTGATTGTTATTGGTTTAATCTTACTAATCCCAATCATTCTAAATCACCAGGTGATATTAAGATAGCAAAAACGGTTATCTGTATTATAGAAGAATTTTTCCGTCAGAATTCTGATGTTTTGCTTTATATGTGCAGTAATGAAAATGGACAGCAAGCTCAGAGGTCGCGCCTTTTTTTACGTTGGTTTAGTGGCTACGAACAGCAACAGCGATATTTCCTAAAAGCAGTTGACATAAAAGGCGAAAGTGCTGATGGAAAGGAAGAAAAAGATTATGTGGCGCTAATTGTACAGCGTACGCATCCGCAGCTTGAAGAAATCATAGCGCGTTTTGATAGCGAAGTAGCTATGTTTAATGAATTTAAGCCTTGAATAGGTCGTCTGCTGTTATCTGTTTATTGATTTTTCTCGCGTACATATTATTATATAGGCCGAAAGGAGTAACATAAACAGTTGAGAAAGATATATAATCTGGCGCAATCTGGCAAAAAAGTCGAGATTGCGCCAGATTATAACCCTATAAGTCGTCGCAATCTGGCAAAAAAGGAGTCAAGGTTGCATAAAGTTGAAAGTGGCAAATTTTGGTTTGTGAGGTTTTCGCGTAGTCGTTTTGTTGGCGGTAGCATATAATAATATGTATATTTGCACGAAATTAATTAGTTACTACTAGCATGAAGCAAATATTACTGACATTTGTAGTGTGGCTTTGCTGCCTTGGAGCTTCTGCACAGACCAACTTCGCGCTGAATTGTGCGACGTCGGCAAGTTCGCAGAATGGTGATAATACGGCAGCGAAGGCAGTAGATGGAAAGAATGGTACACGTTGGGAGTCCGCACAGACCGACGACGAGTGGTGGTCTGTAGATCTTGGCGAGGCAAGGACCTTCGACATGATTGTTATCCGTTGGGAAGGTGCTTACGCCAAGTCGTTCCGTATCGTTGCCGGCAACAATGCTGACTTCAGCGACGCCGTAACGGTAGTGGAGAAGGAGAACGAGTCGATTTCCAATCTTAATCAGATTTACAACTTCAACGAGGTGACGGCACGTTACGTGAAGTTTGTGGGTATTAAGCGTGCCACAGCATACGGTTACAGTTTCTACGAGTTTGCTATTTACAAGGAGCAGCCGGCTCGTCTGGCGTCGATAACCCTGTCGTCGGCAGCAGATATCTGCAGGGTAGGGAAGTCTGTAGCACTCACCGTAGCCACCTTCGACCAATACGGAATGCCTATCGACACGGAGGCGCCAGAGTATAGCGTCAGTCCTGTGGGAGCAGGAAGCGTGGAGGGTAATATGTACACCCCGACACTGCAGGGCGAGGCGTCGATAACAGCAACGATAGACGAAGTGGCGTCGAACAGCGTTGTGGTGTTAGGACACGAAGGAACAAACCGTGCTGGTGCCGATAAGGTGATAGACTATAACGCTGAGGCTGAGGCGGGAACCATAGCCAAAGCCTTCGACGGCAAAGAGAATGACGGTGTTTGTGTGCTGCGTGGTAACACAGACAACAAGAACTACACCGTATTCATCACCCTCGACTTAGGAAAACGCTACGACCTGAAGATGGTTAGTCTGTGTTTCGAAGGCGCCTCGTCGGCAGCCTACACCATACAGACTTCTGCCGACAATGTGGCGTGGGCAACAGCAGCTACCGTTAACCACCCCGACGGCATCAATGCCTGGAAGGACCGCATAACAGCGTTGACAAACAACGAAGGAGTGCGTTACGTGAAGTTCGAAAGTACAAAGGCAGCCACAGGCTACGGCGTTAAACTTTATGAGTTTGCTGTCTATGCCGACGCAAGTGACGGAGAGTTAGAGAAAGACCCCGAAGTAGATACCAAGACCGGTGCCTACCACCTCTACGGAGTGCTGAACAGCAGTACCGCAGACCTCTTCGACAGCGACAACTCAGTAGCTTACGACATGACGGCGGTGACTATTCCTGCCGCTATCGTGGTGACAGCACAGAACCCCAATGCTATGTTTATAGTTACCGACGAGCAGAAAACGCTGCTCAGCGGCACCAAGAACCTCGTGGTGAAGAGCGGCAACAGCTACGCGTCGGAGAACATACAACTCGTTGACGGCTACGACGTGAATACCCTGCTGACGATAGACGCCGAGGCGGTGAGCTACTCGCGCGACAACGGATACAGCGGACTGCAGACCTTCGTGGCACCATTTACCGCCAGCGTGCCTGCAGGAGCAAAAGTGTACGGTTTCATCGACAAAAACACAGAAGGACTGTTCTTCCAGGAAGTAGCGCAGATAGCTGCCGGCACCCCATATCTTATCAAGGGCAGCACGGGAGTAAACCTCAGCGCTACAAATACAACATTACATTTTAATATAGATGCCGAAGAGGGCGACGACGCCACCTTCCGTGCTACATACAAAGCTGTGACGGCAGGCGTCATAGGCGGTAACGTGTATATCCTCGACGACAACAACACCTTCCGCAAGGCAGCGGCAGGAGCTGCAATCGGTGCTTTCCGCGCCTACGTGACGTCGAGTGGTGCGCTGTCGAAGATGGCAGTAGTGCTGGGCGAGACGGACGGAATTCGTTCAATTGAGAATGGAGAGTTGAGAATTGAGAATTATGATTACTATAATATCGCTGGACAGAGGGTGAGTGATGATTATAAAGGTATAGTGATAAAGAACGGTAAGAAGGTAAGACTATGAAAAGACAATATAATGCTCCCGAGACAACGACGATGGAGGTGGCGATGCAGAACCACCTTGCCTTTGGAACGGTGACGAACCTCGAGAATAACGGAGATGCGGCAACGAGGGAGTACTCGTTGATGATTCGCGACATGAGGAACGAGAAGCAAGGAACGAAGTCGTTATGGGAGGAGGAAGAGGAAGAGTGAAGAGTGAAGAGTTTATAGTAAATCGTCAAATAGTAAATCCCAAAGATGCGTAGATATATAATATTAATGTTGCTGGCGGCATGTGTCGGCTCAGTACAGTCACAGGAGGTGGTACGTTGCGGTAACAAGGGAAGTTATGCGTCGTACCCTCCGCTGAGTGTTAGTAGGAGTAAGAGTCATGGGGGTGACCAGAGTTACTTCATGGAGTACAGGAAACTGAACATCCATGAAAGGAATAACCAATCCATACCTACCAATGACTGGTGGACAAACATGATTAACGGTGACGATCACGTCAACGGCAACGACCTCACGGGTCACCTGTGGTCCTATCCGTTGTATGTCCAGGCAACACGCTACGGACTCGACGTTAAGTATCCTAACTACTGGTTAGACAACGGAACGGAGATGAAGGCACATACCAAGGTGATGGTGAAGGGGGTGAACTACGCACCTTCGAAGACTATGGTGCAGTGGTGGCACGACTGGGACGTGGCGTTCTCGTTGGAAGACGGCGACAAGATGATGTACACCACTATGGTGCACGGAATGCCCTTCACGTGGGTAGAGATGCATAACGTGGTGCCGACGATACAGATAGCACGCGACGAAGGTGCTCCGGTAGCGATAGTAGCAGGTAACATGCAGACTGTGCTGTTGCAGCAAGACGGAGTGACACCACTCGTCGGCGAACAGCTCACCGACGGCTTCATAATAGGAATGACTGACGATGCCGACGGAATGACACCAGAGTACTACGGCGTCTTCCTGCCCGAGAAGACTACGGTGAGTGTCAGCGACGGTGTAGCTACGCTTCACTTCTACGGCGGACAGCAGTTCGTAGTGGTGGCAACGCTACCTTCGAAGACTACCTTTGCCACCTTTAAGCAGTATGCATACAACGTGCCCCGCGACACTAAGGTGACGTGGTCCTACGATGCGGCAGCAGGAAAGGTGCACACCTATTGGGACATTACGGCAGAGGATCTGTTGAGTGGTGCCGGCATTCCCGACTTCGACGACGAAGACACCAAGACAGCAGTCGTTGACGACGAGCCCGACCTGCCAGGAGACGACGGCACTACCACCGTTGATGTAGATAACGACCCGTACAGCGGACCAGCCTACGCACCGCGTCGTAAACTGAGAGGCGGTGGTTTGAAGGTGCTACAGGGCTTCCTGCCTCACCACTATCGTGACTATAACAGCGACAACAAACTTGCAGGAGAGGTTGTGGCGGAGTACAGCACTCCTCACGGAATACTGAAGATGGTGGAGGGAACACACTTCCAGATAGATTACGACTTCTACGGTATGCTGCCGTACTACCCCGTGCCCTATGCTGACGACGATGCTACCCATCCGTATAACGAGAGCATGATGTTAGAGATGCTGACGCACTATGCCAACACCGGTAGCTTCGGTGCCGACACCTATTGGGGCGGTAAGGGACTTACCCAGATGGCGCTGAACATGATGTTCGCACGCGAGATGGGTGAAGAAGAGCTGTACCGTCAGTGTCACAGCAAACTAAAGGCAGCTATGGTTGACTGGCTCACCTACACCCCCGGAGAGCGTCGCTACTTCTTCGCACGCAACGAACGTTTCGGAGGAATGGTGGGTTACGAGACCAGCTTCGACTCAGAGACATATAACGACCACCATTTCCACTATGGTTACTTCACATTGGCAGGAGCGCTGCTGGCGCTTGTCGATGACGACTTCCGCGACAACTATGGCGACATGCTTCGCGAGATAACAAAAGACTATGCCAACTGGGACCGCAACGATACCCGCTATCCCTTCTTCCGCACCTTCGACCCGTGGTCAGGACACTCCTTTGCAGGAGGCTTGGGCGACGGTAACGGCAACGGACAGGAATCGACATCGGAGGCTATGCAGGGATGGGGCGGTATATATCTGCTCGGTGTGGCACTCAAGGACGACGCTATGCGTGATGCAGGACTCTTCGGATGGGTCAGCGAGGCACGCGGAACAGCAGAATACTGGTTCGACAGACATAAGGACAACACCAGGAACATGACGACGTTCCACACAAAGACCAACGGCGACTACGAGAAAGGCTACAACATAGACTACTCGAAGTTCACGGCAGGATATAGCGATCACGGTGTGGAGAAGACGATGACGCCGCCGTATAACTCCAACCTCACCTGTCACGGTGTGGGCTACTGGACATACTTCGGCTTCGACGCTGTCTTCATGCAGGGAATACAGTGGATGCCTATCTCGCCAGCTCTCGACTACCTCAGCGAGGATAAGGAGTTTGCAGCGTGGGATATGCAGCGCATGCTTGACGACACCTTCCACAACGGATTTCTCGATAATACCGGATCGGCAACACTCGCCGACAGCGACTGGGGCAATGTGGCGCTGTCGTACTACCAGCGTTCTAATCCGCAGGAGGTGGCACGCATCTTCGACGAAGGATGGACAGCAGGCTACGGGACATACAAGAATAGCTCCACCAACGGCATAACATACTTCGTGACACACTCGCACCTGACATACGGCGACCTGGACTGGAGCGTAACGGCAAGTATTCCTACGGCACGAGTATATAAAAAAGGTGACGTGAAGACCTATGCGGCATATAACCCCACCGACGCACCTGTCACTGTGGAGTTCTCTGACGGCGGCAGTCTTAACGTGCCGGCACGACGTATGGCTGTCAGCACCAGAGCGTCGAAGTCGTCGAATACTATCTTCGGAGAAGAGGGCGACGCGGATGTTCGCGACGAACTGGTGATGGAGAATATTGCTCTTAACAAAACAGCATATACCAGCACCAACGAGAACAACACAACACAGGACGGTTCAAAGGCTGTTGACGGCAACCCGAGCACACGCTGGTCAAGTAAGGTGCTCGACGATCAGTGGATATATATAGACCTCGGCAAGGAAGCAAAGATTTATCAGGTGAAGATAAAGTGGGAGGCTGCCTTCGCCGGAACATATAAGCTGCAGGTGTCTGACGACGGAGAGTCGTGGACGGATGCTGCCAACGAACTCGGTGCTGTGGGTTACGTAAACACCAAGATGGGTGACGTCACAGGACGTTATGTTCGTATGCTCTGTACACAGCGTTCTAACAATGCCTACGGAGTGTCGATGTACGAGTTTGAGGTCTATGGACAATGGAGCGATGCTGCTGACGACGACCTGCTCGGAGTGAAGATAACATCGGAACACGCAACGCTGACACAGTTCCAGCCGGAGCAGATAAGCATAAAGGGCTACACCGTAGGAAAGACGTGGAAGAACGTCGATGTGGTGTGGAGCAGCAAAGACGGAAAAATTACCGAAGAGGGAGTGCTCACCCCGAGGGTGGCTCCCACAGCAGCGGTGAAGGCTACCGTAGGAGCGCTGAAGGCAACGAAGGAGTTCCCCGTTGAGGAGGCACTCGTGACAAGTAGCATAGAGCTGTCGCCACGTGCTGCACAGATTCCTGTCGGCGAGAGTCTTACCTACGAAGTTACCGTGAAGGACCAGTTCGGAAAGGTAATGAATACCAACTACAACAACCTTGTATGGCGCGTATGCACCATTGACGGCGATAAGGTGCTGACACCTACCGATAAGGGTAGCATAACACCTGCCGGTGTGGTGTCGTTCACCACAGAGGGAGACTACGCTGTTGAGGTTGTTGACGGTGCCGTTGCCGACACGGTGCTGATAACAGCATTGGCATTTGCAGATATTAACCTGGCTCTTGACAAGCCTACGGAGGCGTCGAGTGTAAGGGGTGACTCAAAGGCAACAAACGCTACCGACGGCAAGAGCGGCACACGATGGGAGAGCGGATGGGATAATACCACAGAGACTCTCACCGTAGATCTTCGTGCTGTATATAATATTAATAAGGTGAAAGTAAACTGGGAGGCAGCCTACGCTACGCACTATATGGTGCAGTACTCTACCGACGGACTGTCGTGGAACGACATTGCCGACGTAACCAACGGTGCTGCCGGCATAAGGACCTTCGACGACTTCGGCAAGAAAGAGGCGCAGTATGTCCGTATATACTGTCTTACAAAGGCGCTGCCAGCCTACGGATACAGCATCTATGAACTGGAGGTTTACGGTACCGACAAGGTTCGTGAGGCATCACCGGTGCTCAACGATACAGGTACAGATATAAATAATGTACACGTACTGACAGGAAAGTGGGACGGCGAGACCTTCGCAGCCATCGATGCCGCAAATGCTGAGGCTGCCGAGAGTGATGCTACCCTGATGCCTGTAGCCTACGACCTACGCGGTGTGGCAGGAATAGAGGCGGGCACCTCATTCGATGTCATCAATCCTAATGCTATCATCATTGTCAGCGAGACACAGCGCAACCTCCTCGCCAACTCCAAGAATGTGGTTTGGGAGGATGGCGGCAACTACATGTCGCGTTACGTAGAGCTGCAGGACGGCAATCGCATAAACAAGAACATCACAATTACGGCAAACAGCGTTAAGTACGAACGTACACTGACGGGAAAGTACTCCACGATAACGGTGCCTTTCGACAGCAATGTTCCTTACGGCATGAAAGCCTACGCGCTGACGGGCTACAGCGACGAAGGCAGTGATGTAAGACTGCTCTTCGACCAAGTAACGACACTGTCTGCAGGTGTTCCTTATATCATCGACGCGGCGGCAGGAAAGCAAACTGTACAGAATGATAATACTGTTACGGTGACTTTCAACGAGAATACCACCCAGCCCGCAGGTGCTGCTGCCGACAAGGCACACTTCCACGGAAACTTCACCTACAGGACAAACATACCGTCGGGTGATAATATCTACACGCTGAAGGGTAACGGCGACGGAATGCTGTACCACCATGTGGGAGGACGCATCACCGAGTTCCGAGGCTTCTTCCAACTGCCTGACGACGCTTCGTCGAAGGAATATAGAGTAGTGCTTAATGGAGAGACGGACGGAATTCGTTCAATTGAGAATTCAGAATTGAGAGTTGAGAATTATGATTACTATAATCTCGCTGGACAGAGGGTGAGTGATGATTATAAAGGTATAGTGATAAAGAACGGAAAGAAAGTAAAACAATGAAAAAGATCCTTTTAACAACAATCATACTGCTGACGACAGCTACTGTCGGAGCACAGCAGAAAGCGGTTTACCTTGATGAAACGAAACCGATAGAAGAACGTGTCGAGGATGCGCTGGCGCGGATGACTCTCGACGAGAAGATAGCAGTAATCCACGCACAGAGTAAGTTTTCCTCGCCAGGAGTGAAACGATTAGGACTGCCAGACTTCTGGACTGACGACGGACCTCACGGAGTACGTCCCGACGTGCTGTGGGACCAGTGGGAACAGGCTGGACAGACCAACGACTCGTGTGTGGCTTTTCCCGCGCTGACTTGTCTTGCAGCTACATGGAACCCGCAGATGGCACGTCTCTATGGTGTTAGTCTCGGTGAGGAGGCACGCTATCGTGGAAAGGATATGATACTGGGTCCGGGAGTGAACATCAACCGCACTCCTCTTAACGGACGCAACTTCGAATATATGGGTGAAGACCCTTATCTGGTGTCGCGAATGGTGGTACCTTACATTCAAGGACTGCAGAGCACCGGAGTGGCAGCGTGTGTTAAACACTATGCCCTGAACAACGACGAGGAGAACCGATTCCACGTGAATATTGTGGTTAGCGACAGAGCGCTGCACGAGATTTACCTTCCGGCATTCAAAGCTGCCGTACAGGAAGGTGGGGTGTGGGGACTCATGGGTTCCTATAACCGCTATAAGCGTCAGCACTGCTGTCATAATGCCATACTTCTTAATAAGATTCTTAAGCACGACTGGGGGTTCGACGGTGTGGTGCTTAGCGACTGGGGCGGAGCACATAACACCGATGAGGCTATCACTAATGGTCTGGATATGGAGTTCGGCTCGTGGACCGACGGTATGACTGACGGAATGTCGAATGCCTACTACCTGTATTACCTTGCTGATGCATATAAAAATCAGATACTGGAGGGAAAACGTACCACTAAGGAACTCGACGAGAAGGTGCGTAGGGTACTCCGACTGTTCTTCCGTACCACGATGAACCGCCACCGTGCACAGGGATTCCTGTGTTCCGAAGCACATTACGAAGCGGCAAGAACAATAGCCGACGAGGGTATAGTACTGCTGAAGAATAACGGCATACTGCCACTGAAGAAGACAGGAAATATCCTCGTGGTAGGTGAGAACGCTATAAAGATGATGACTGTCGGCGGCGGTAGCTCGTCGTTGAAGGTACAGCGTGAAGTACTTCCTCTGGACGGAATAACCTCATCCCTCGCACCTCGCACCTCACCATTAAACATTACCTATGCCCGCGGCTATGTCGGCGACACTATACAGAGTCAGAACGGGGTCACCGTAGGACGCTCACTCTACGAAGGGCGCACGAGTCAGGAGTTGACAGCCGAGGCAGTGGAGAAAGCTCGCAAGGCTGACGTGGTTATTGTCTTCGGAGGTCTTAACAAGTCTAACTACCAGGATTGTGAGAGTCACGACAGGAAATCGTATGAACTGCCCTATGGACAGAATGAACTTGTTGAGGCTCTTGCTGCCGTAAACAAGAATGTCATCTTCGTGAATATCTCGGGAAATGCTGTAGCACTACCGTGGAAGGACAAGGTGGCTGCCATCATACAGGGCTGGTATATAGGCTCTGAGGCTGGCAATGCGCTGGCTGATGTCATTACAGGAAAGGTGAACCCTTCGGGAAAACTGCCTTTCACCTGGTACACACGTCTTGAGGACTGTGCTGCACACGCCCTGAACACCTATCCTGGCGAGTGGCACGACGGAATGTTGGAAGAGGAATATAAGGAGGGCGTCTATGTAGGCTACCGTTGGACCGACAAACAGAAGAAGCGTCCTACCTACGCCTTCGGATATGGTATGAGCTATACCACCTTCAAGATTTCTGATGTAAAGGCTGACAGCAAGACTATAGCTGACGATAAGCCTATAACCGTTACAGCGACAGTGACAAATACCGGTAAGGTGGCTGGTGCAGAGACGGTACAGCTGTACATCCACGATGTTAAGTCGTCGATAGACCGTCCCGTAAAGGAACTTAAAGGGTTCCAGAAGGTATTCCTGGAGCCTGGCGAGAGCAAGACGGTAAGCATCACCGTTGACGTCAATGCGCTGAAGTTCTACGATGAGAGTATCAGCGACTGGCGTGCTGAAAAGGGTGACTTCGAGGCGCTGGTAGGCAACGCCTCGGATAATATCACCGCAAAAGTGAAGTTCAGTTATTAAGCATAGGAGTGCATTCCGCCAAGGAAGTAGTTCACTCCGAAGTAGGTCATAAGGATTGTTAAGAAAGCAAATACCATAAACAGATGGTAGTGCTTAGGATTGCGTAACCACGGCAGCGACTTGTCGTGGAGCGCAATGCCGTATATCATAAATGTGATAAGTGCCCACACCTCCTTAGGGTCCCAACTCCAGTAGGTGCCCCACGAGATATTTGCCCATATCGCTCCGATGAATATTCCTAATCCCAGACACGTCATAGCAGGGAAGAGGAAGAGGATTGAGAGTTTATAGTTTTGAGTTGAGAGTTCTGTGTTCTTTGGCATTACCAAAGAGAAAATGCCAATGATAAACGTCAACGACAGCAGTGCGAAAGCCATCATGATGATGCTGACATGAAGACTCAGCAGCGGTGACGACAGCACCGGCATGACGTGTGATATCTTCGGGTCCATCTGGGAGATGTGACTCACCAGCAGGAAGAATCCCGACATGAGAAGTCCGAAGGTGACAATGATGGGGAAACGGCGACATAGCAGCAGTGACATCAGCTGTATCATCCACGCCATGAGAAGCATCGTCTCGTAGCCGTTAGCCATCGGTATGGTGCCGCTGATAATCCAGCGCAGCGCCATACAGAGGGTCAGCGCAGCAAAGGACAGAGCCATGACACCTATAGACAGCCACTGAACCCAGCGGCGACGAATGACGCTGAGGAACGCCATCGTAAGACATACCATAAAGAGTATGGTAGCAAAGGGAACGCTGTTGTACAGACGCTCTGCCTTTGTCTGTGTCGCTGTGGGAAGTGATGAGGCTCCGTACTTCTCCTGGTATTTCTTCATACCTACCACGATATTGCTGAAGTGTTGCCAGTTGCCGGAGAGCGCGTCTTCGAAGAGTAGGTTAAAGACGTTTTGTATGAATGTCTTATTCTCGGCAGTCATCTCTTCGGGGAGTTTGTCGGTAGGCGAGAGCCACGGAGCACCGCTCTTATACGGGAACAGCGTCAGTGGTTTTCCCTGTCGCAGTTCCATGATAAGCATCAGTCTGTCGTCCATCTTCATCACGTCCTTATGGAACGCGTCGTTGTTGCCGTTATATGCCTCGCGGAGGTACGGACCGAGGATGTATCCTCCCATGTCGTGATTGAAGAAGGTATTCACAGAACACATATCGGGCAGTTGCAGACGGTCTTTCATCGCGCCGCCCTTAACCTTCAGCAGCGGTTCCTTGTTCCAGTCTTCGGGGAAGAAGGTAAATCCCATAAGCACCTGTTCGGCGGAGAAACCGTTGTACGACCGTTTTCCGCATAGTTTTTTCGTGAAGTCGAGGGCAAACGTCTGCATAGGACATACGCGGTTGTTATAAACGACGTACAGCCGTCCGAACTCCTCCGCAGTCTCGCGGGGAAGGGTGCGCTGGGCACTGGCGCTGCCGGCGGAGAGCATCAGCGCCGCTATCATCAGGGCGGTCTTCCGGGATGTAGGGGTGCCGTTATTCCGCGGTTTCGTCATTCCGTTATTCCGCGATGCTTCTCTTAGGATTTGACGGAACCGTCCTTTCGGGTCGAGGAGTATCCATACCAGTGAGAGGAAAAGCAGGGCGTAGGCAACGTAAGTCACTGGTATTCCCCACGGATCGCTGTTATACGACAGGTATGCTCCGCGTTCGTCGGGGTCGTAGCCGCTCTGGTAAAGACGTATTCCGCGGTGTGAGAAGATGCTGTTCATTGACGTCTCGCCCTTCACCTCGCTGTCGTTATCGATGACAGTGAACTGCGATACGTAGTTGGAGGCTGCCATCGTTCCCTCGTGATAGTTGATATTAAACTTGTCAAGACGGATGGAGAAGGGCAGTGCCTTGTCCTTTGTTACCTCTCCCTGACGCAGATGTAGCGTTCCCTGACTGGCAGTGAGGTGGGTGAGCAGTGCTCCAGCAAGGATAAGGACAAAGGAGAGGTGCAACGCTATTGTTGACCATCTTATTACCTTCCGTTTTAGGAAATAGACGATGGCAAAAGCGGTGAGGACCGCCCATAGTGCTGAGAACCACCACGCTCCGTAGATATTCTCGCTGACGAACTGCGTACCTTGATACTTTTCAATAATTGTGGCGATAGCCATCACGGCTATCACCACAATATAAAGAGTACTAACTGTTCTTTTAATCATTTTCTTCTTTTTAGGTTTTTTCTAGGATTTCCTAGGCTTTCCTAGGTTCTCCTAGGGTTTCCTAGGATTTCCTAGGCATTCCTAGGCATTCCTATATAGCCCTAAGGAACTTAACCACTGCGTCGCGGTCGGCCTTTGGCAGTTTGTAGAACTTCAGCGCCGAGTTATAGGCGTCACTGTTCTTGGTATATCCGTGCCAGAGGATTGCCTCTATCTCGTTGCGTGCGCGGCAGTCGTGCAGACGGTCCTCAGCACCAGTGTTCAGGCGACTCAGTCCGCGTGCCCACAGCGGGGTGGTGCGACACCACGAGCCGTGGATGCCGTTTTTCATGTACAGACGGTGCTGTATCATGTCGGTATAAGGCCATATCGTCTGGTTCTTGTACGTAGGCAATGGTAGGTTAGCATTAGCTATAATGCTTGGCGTCCAGAGGTCGTCATTGCCAGTATTCCATGAAGGACGATGACAGTTAGCACAGCCAATCTGCATGAATACCTCCTTGCCGCGCTGAACCTCTTTGTCCTGTAGGTTACGTGCACGAGGGATAGAAAGTCCGCGGTGCCATACCATGAATGCCCAGAAGTCGTTGTCGGACATTTCCGGCTTGAAGTTATGCCATTGGTTGTCGAACTGGTTTGTCTTAGGACTCAGCAGGTTTGCTACAGCGTCCTTGATACCCTCTTCGGTACCGTCGCTATAGTAAGGAGAAGAAGGGTCAGCCTTGATCTTTGCTATGACGTCGGCATTCTCCGACATTGCCTTTGCCCATGCGTCGGTGGTGTAGAGCTTCGGACGATCGCTACGACTAACGTTGGTGATGTTCCAGATAGCGTTAGCACCTGCACCGTCCTGCAGTGAACCACGTGTCATAGCGTAGGTGAACTTCTTTATGCGGTTAACCTGCTCGGTACCGCTTGAAGCATTGACATACATAGCTGTCGGTGCCCAGTCGTTCTTCTCGGCATCCCAGAATGCGGGGTTCAGTTTCTGACTTACGTCAACACCCTGGCTCTTCCAGAAAGCAGCCTGCTTCTGGTACTCTTCCTTGATGGCATTGTCGGGGATAGCGTCCATAAGACCTGTTCCGATGATACCTATCGTTGACTCCAGACGGAAGGCCACAGCACCGTTGCCTGTCTCCCAGGGAGTAGGACTGGTGTTGAAGGCGCTGCGGTCTATGCTCAGCTCAGGGTAGATGAGGCTATATGTCTCACCGTCAGGGAACTGAGTAGCAGAAATCTCGCTGCCCTCACCCATAGAGGTCAGTGTAATCCAGTCGAGGTGTATTCCCGACTCCTCGATAGGAGGAAGGAAAGGACTTACGGCGCGTGTCTGAGGCATACCTGTCACCTCGCTGACGTATGGTCCGTCGTCGCTGTTAGCACCATCAGCGGGGTGATAGACTACCAGCAGGTAGCCGTTGCCCCACTCGGCGGTGTATTTCGTTACTCGCTTGCCGTGTCCGTATGCAGGGTGGCAGTCGAGACACGACTTGCGCACGTAGGCAGGACCTAAGCCGTTGAAAGGTGCCTGAAACTCGGTGACGTTACGCTCGAAGAACTGCTCACCCCTGTTGAAGGCGTCGGTAAGCCCCATCTCCGTCACGGCAGGAGTCTCGTCCTCGTAACATCCCTGTGTCACATTCATGGTTGTTCCTTTCTCTCCACCAACGTACCACTCTTCAGCGGTGAAGTTGCCGACAGCCTTTCCGATGTATGCCTCGTCGTCTTTCGTCGGGTCGGGGGTGTTGCCGCCAATGTCGTTGGAGTCGGAACACGATGTCATGGCGAACATCATAAATGCCGCCATGACAAGGGTAGATTTCTTGTTCGTAATGTTCATGTATGTTATTATTTTATGTTATTAATTCTCTGCAATCCATGTAGCAGCCTCGTTTACTGCGTCGTCGAGAGCATTGATAGCATCCATGGCTGCCTTGGCATTAGGGCTGTGAGTGTCCTTAACGAAAGGAACGCCAGCCTTAGCTGTTGTGAGAGCCTGGAGTGCGGTGTTCAGACGACTCTGGAGGGCTGCTGCCATCGTTGCATTGTACTTCTGCAGGTATGACATGATAGAGTTGGCATGTGCCTCTGCGCTCCTCTGTCCGTTGAGAGAATACATGATGCTGCAGATGTTGTCGTAGAAGTCGTAGTAAGAACGCTGACTGTAGGGCGACTCGATGTAGTCGGGGTCTGCACCGGTATATGCCTGACCAATCTTCTGTCCTGCTACCTCAGCACAGATATTGCTGCAGCCTGCTACGAGAATCGTTGACATCACCTTGCGCCATGTGGTGTATGTGCTACCGGCCTTTGTGGCGTTGAGCATATTCTCGCCATAGCTGGTGTCACCAATTGTTGTTGGGAACTCGCAGGTCTCTACGCGGTCTATGTGCTCCTGAGGAGCCTTGTCGCCGAGCCAGCTAACTTCCAGTTGGAAACATTTGTCGCGAAGGTCTCCAGCAACGGCAGCAGCGAAGACGAGTTCCTGCTCACCGGTGATGTTCTTACCTGCGAAGTGTGAGTCGTCCTCAACACTCTTGAGTGCTGCCAGAGTACGTGGCTTACCATCGCGGAAGATGATAAACTCAATGCCGTGGAAGCCTAACTGCTGCTCTCCGACGAGGGCACGTGCGTTGTCGATGCCGGGAATGTTACCTTCCGCATCTTCCTCGAGGTCGTCGAGGGTGTTAATGACATCAGCATTGTTAAGTGCTGTAGCCAGTGCTGTAGGGTCGAGAGGCCAGGTGTCGATGTGTGGGTCGATACCGAAGTCTGTTGCTGCACCATAGAGGAATGCCTCACTGCTCTCCCATGCACCACGTGCTGTGATGAAGGTGTTGCATACCTTGTCGATGTCGCTCTGTGTCAGAGTACCCGCACGGTACTTTGCCTTCAACTCTACCAGCTGGTCGAAGAGGTCGCTGGTCTTTGCTGCCAACTCCTTGTAGATAGGAGAGATGACATTGTTAACATACTGTGTTGTAATTGCGCTCATTGCGGTTTCCTTCTCAGGTGTCTTCTGAGAGCCTCCGCCATTGTTGTTGTCGTCACTGCCACAAGCAGTAAGTCCGAACACTACTACCATACCCAGGAGTAGTGATTTCATGTTAAATAACTTTTTCATTGCTTTTTGTTTTAGAGTAATCATTTATTTTATTAACTATTTGACGATTTGACTATTTACTATTTATTCTTTATTTAAAAGGTTGAATTTTGAATTTGGAATTTTGAGGTATTGCGGCTATGCCGCAAGGTTGAAGGTTTGATTTTTGAAGTAATTCGTAATTCCTTAATTTTTCCTCGCCAAAGGCGACACCTCGTAATTCGTAATTCTACATAAACCATCCCTCGTACGCTACGCCGATGCTCAGTGACGGCTCGTTGTTGTACGGGCTCTTGAGTATGCGCTTGCTGTATTCTGCCTTCACTGCTATCTGTGGCAGCGGGTGGTAGTTGACGCCGCAGGCTATACGGTTCACATTAGTATAATTAAACATATCCTTGTTCTTTGCGGGGATATAGCTGTCGTAGTACTCATAGCGTCCGAAGACGTAGAGCTTCTGGTTGTCGGCACGTAGTTTCTCGAAACGTGAGAAGATGTCGTAACCGGCTTCTATGCCGATGCTTACGGCGTTCTTTCCCACCATAGCACTCTTCACGGGCGAGTTTGAGGCATGTGCCTTGGCGTCCTTCAGGGTGTTAAGGCGTTCTGTGTCGCCTACATATCCGTAGTCAGCCTGTCCGCGTACTATCCAGTTCCAGCGGTTCAGGGTCAAATCCACAGAGCCTATGGCTACCGTTCCCTTCACGTCGTCATACGGTTTCCCGCTACCCTTAGTGTCGTTGGGGTAGGTGTTGTGTGCCGACTGTCCCAGGTAGCCGCTGATGCCGAAGCGCAGTCCCTGCATGGCGTAGTAGTCAATGCGTGCCGCAAAGCCATAGCGGTTGGCGGGCTTGAATTCGAAGGGTGAACCGGCGCCGTGGTGAATCCACTTGTCGCGGTTGAAGAGCATGGCGTTAAGTCCTGCCACCACCTGCAGTTCATAGCGGAACTTGCTGTAGCGTCCCCAGAAGGAGATACCTGTGTCGTGCCATGTTGAGGGGAGTATGGTGTTCTCGCCCTCGGGGCGATATACTCCGAAGTAGTTCAGCGGCTCGTGGTAAGCGTTGTTAAGACCTACGGGCACTACGAAGTGTCCCATGCGGACGTTTGCCCATTCGGCGAACGACTTCTGAATCCAGAACTGCTCCAGCTCTACCTCGCCGCCTTTCTCCTGCTCGCGTTCCCACTCTGCAGCTTCATCGGCTTCGTTTTCTATGGTACTGCCGGTACCGGTGTGTTCGAACTCTATCTCGGAACCCATTGTCCAGCCCTTGCCGAAGTCGTAACCTACGTAGATGACCACATGAGGAATGTCGAAACGTCCGTGACTGGGGTCGTTCTTGTAGGTCTGTGGATTGCTATAACGGTTTACGTGATCGCTATAGTAGTTGCGTGTTAGTGCTACTTCTCCGTAACCGCCGACACTGAGGCGGTTTCCTGTAACGTGTTGCATGACGCTGTCGCCAGCAACCTCCTGAGCCTGAACACTCGTTGAGGCTAGGATAATTGAAAGAACAAAAAGTATTTTTTTCATAATCATTTATTTGCGCTGCAAAGGTACGGGTATTATAGTAAGTCGGCAATACTCAAATTTAGGTATTTTGTGGATTAACCGTACTTAAACGATTGCGTTAAAAAATCATAAATTATTGTAATATTTAAAATGTTCTATTCTTTTCTTTACTACTTTTGCACCGCAATATGTGGCAGAGTGTGTACAAATATTTTGGCACAGGGATGAGAAGGTTGTATGTCCTCTGGATGTTGATGATGATCACAACGGGATTCATTCAAGCTCAAACGCCGAGTATTCTGGACAAAGTGGATGCTGGACGCACGGGCGATTCGGTACAAGTGTATATTCATCTAAATCCGGAACAGCTGGGACAAGACAGAACCGCTGTCCTTTCGGTAATTCCAAGAATCGTAGCGAATACTGACTCTGTGGAACTGCCCGCTATTCACGTTCTCGGACGTGACGCCTACTACCGCTACATCAGGCACGACGACCTGGGACTTATAAACAGTGGCGACGTGGTAATTTGGGAGAAAAGGCGTTTCCGCCCCATGCATTACGCTAAAGGCGTAGGCTACGAGCCCTGGATGGAGAAGGCGATGCTGAAACTCGTAATACAGACAACAGACAGTTGTGAGGCCGTAAAGAGTTTTAACGAGAAGCAGACCCGACTGGCGAAGGATTATGTTGTTGACGTGAAACCTCAGGTGGAGAGACAAAACGTCTCCGTCTCAGGACGCACGACTATCATTTTCCCGCTTAGCGTTACAGAGGTGAAACCTGAACTTAGAGACAATCAGCGTGAGCTGAACAAGATAAAGAATAGTATTGACAATGTGCGAGGTGATAAGGCTAACAAGCTGGAACGACTCTCTATCAAGGGTTACGCCTCGCCCGAAGGACCTTACGACAACAACGTGCGACTGGCACGAGAGCGTACCCAAAACCTGGCGGACTACGTGGCAAAGAACTACAATGTGGATCGTGGGAAAATAGCTACCGAATACGAACCGGAGGACTGGGACGGACTGAAGAAATTCATCCGCGGGGCGACGCTCGAACAACTGCCTAACCGCGAAGCGCTGTTGGCAATAGCCGGGAGCAACCTGCCGCACGACAAGAAAGAACGGCAGATGCGAACACGCTATCCTCAGGACTTCGACTACTTACTGAAACACTGTCTGCCGCTGCTGCGACACACCGACTACCGCATAGACTACAAACGCAGTGAGATGGTGGAGACGCAGAAAGCAAGGAAGGATACCATAAGCCGCATACCTGTCTTCTTAGGACGGTACGAGGAGATAACAGAGCCGCTGCATACCTACGACATGTTGTTCGCGCTGAAGACGAACCTGCTGTTCGACGTGTTGCTGGCTCCTAACGTCGAGGTGGAACTTCCCTTAGGCACGAAGAACCGGTGGAGCCTCATGGCGGAATACTGGACACCGTGGTACGTATGGCGCCATAACTCCCGCGCCTACGAACTGCAAGTGTGGGGTCTGGAGGCACGCAAATGGCTGGGCAAGTGCCGCGAGCGCCGTCCTAAACTGACGGGAACGTTCCTCGGCGTATATGCTGCCTACGGCCGCTCCGACTTCGAGTGGAACTCCGTCGGCGACCAGGCTGACTTCGGCTCGGCAGGTGTTACCTTCGGTCATTCGTGGACCATCAGCCGCCACTGGAACCTCGAGGCAAGCGTCTCGGCAGGCGTGGTGCTCGGCGAGCGACGTCACTACAACGGTGAGTTCGGTGATACTCACCTGATATGGAAGTATAACAAGACTCTGTTCTATGCAGGTCCTACAAAAGCAAAGATTTCACTTGTGTGGATGATAGGCAAAAAAACTAAGGAGGGCAGCAGATGAGACAGATAACACGATCTTTAACATTCATGGCAATAGCCCTCGTGCTCGTGCTCACAGGGTGCTACCGCCGACCGCTGGAGGTCTATTATCATAATGTGGCGCGCGTGCGCGTCAATGTCGATTGGGAGACTTACTTCGGCGAGAAACCTTCGGGAATGACGATGCTACTCTATAAGGACGGCGATCAGGCTACCATCTCGCGTACCGACCATAACGTCACTACGCAGACGTTCAACCTCTCACCGGGAATGTACAAGCTGATGGTTTTCAACCTCTCGCCTGACGAGTTCGGCTCAATACGCTTCGAGAATATCAACAGCTACGAGAACGCAACGGCACGGGCACGTAATATCACTACCCGAGTACCAAAAAGGTGGGACGCTGGTATTCGCTTCATGTGCGACCCGGAGAAGATAGGCGTGGCAGTCGATCAGTTCGAGATTACCGAGGAGATGATAAAGGACTACCTCGTATTCGTGGACTACCGCCAGCGCAACAACCTGCCCGACACCACCGACATAGTGTATAACGAGG
>ODAJ014787529.1_pt1 | contig 24781 bp, 18 predicted proteins | sample 1539241 | NCBI WGS metagenome assembly ODAJ01 (sample SAMN02144231, study PRJEB22623) | gut metagenome | biome: sheep rumen | host: Ovis aries | place: New Zealand
TCTTTTAATTCCTGTATAAAAGTACCAGCATCATACTTTTGAGCCTCTATATCACGAAGTTTCTTCTCCCAGATACCAGTCAACTCTGGCGACTTTAGCAGCTCTTCATGAATTATATCCACAAGCGCAATTCCCGTTGGAGTTGCTACAATGCGTTTCTTCTGACGTTTTATATAATGACGTTTGAAAAGCGTTTCAATAATATTTGCACGAGAAGAAGGGCGTCCAATGCCGTTTTCCTTCATGGCAGCGCGAAGTTCCTCATTATCCACAAACTTTCCTGCTGTTTCCATTGCACGAAGAAGAGTAGCCTCTGTATAATAAGGTGGAGGAGTCGTTTCCTTCTCAGTAAATGTTGGTTCATGAGGACCAGACTCTCCCTTCACAAATGTGGGCAATGTCTTTTCCTCATCTTTGTTTTCCTTTGTATCGTCAGTTTCTTCTTCGGATTTTTTCTCTTTCACAAAGCATACCCGAAACCCTGGCTCCAGAATTTCTTTTCCTGTAACCTTGAAATCCACCTCTCCTGCTTTTCCTTCTACTGTTGTAGTAGAGAATTTGCAGTCAGGATAGAAAACTGCAATAAAGCGCCTACAGATAAGGTCATAAACCCTTTGCTCCATATCTGCAAGTCCCACAGGAGTCACACCAGTAGGAATTATTGCATGGTGGTCAGTAACCTTGCTGTTATCAAAAACCTTCTTATCTTTTCGAAGCGGTTTGCCTCCTATGGTGCGAATCAACTCTGCGTAAGGAGCTACGCCATTTACCTTATATTTAAATACACCGTTTAACGTTTGAGGGCATTTGCTATAAATGTCGTCTGTAAGATATTGGGTATCTACTCTGGGGTATGTAGTTACCTTCTTTTCGTAAAGTCCTTGAATAAGGTTAAGTGTCTGTTCTGCAGAATATCCGAATTTCTTGTTGCACTCAACCTGTAGTGTCGTAAGGTCAAACAACTGTGGAGGTTTCTCTGTCCCATTCTTCTTTGAAACATTTGTCACCTCAAAAGGTTTGTCCTTTATCTCCTCAAAGGCTTTCTCTCCTTCTTCCTTGGAATTATACTTTCCCTTCGTAGAAGTAAACAAAGTATCTCTATACAATGTTGACAGAACCCAATAAGGAGTAGGCTTAAAGTTTTCAATCTCTTTTTGACGATTTACAATTATGGCAAGAGTCGGCGTTTGCACACGACCTATAGAAAGCGGTTGTCTGTCCTTTGCCGTTCTCTCCTTATATTTAATAGTATAGAGACGTGTCGCATTCATTCCGAGCAACCAATCACCGATAGCACGGGACAGTCCCGCCATATATAAAGGCTCGTAATCCTTTTGGTCTTTTAAGTTCCCGAAGCCCTCTTTTATCGCTTCCTCTGTAAGGGAAGAAATCCACAAACGCTTTACAGGACATTTCACCCCAGCCTTCTGCATTACCCATCGTTGTATCAGCTCTCCTTCTTGGCCGGCATCACCACAGTTAATAATTTCATCCGCTTTGGAATACAACTTTTCTATGACAGCAAACTGTTTTTTTACATGCTCGCTATCAATCAGCTTTATTCCAAAACGTTGAGGAATCATCGGCAATGAACCAAGATTCCAATGCTGCCACATTTCCTGATAGTCATTTGGCTCTTTCAAAGTGCACAGATGTCCATAAGTCCATGTTACCTGATATCCGTTGCCCTCCAGGTATCCCTCATGCGAAGTGTTTGCGCCAAGCACTTTGGCAATATCTCTTGCCACACTTGGTTTCTCGGCTATACAAACTATCATTCCGTTGCCTTCTTGAATTGTGCCATCAGCCATTCTTTCTGCTCAGGAATAGTCATCTGGCTGTTATCAAGCAGTATAGCGTCTGGAGCCTGACGCAACGGACTAACCTCTCGATGAGAATCTATATAATCTCTCTCCTGAACATTCTTCAGGATATCATCATAATCAGCCGGCATTCCCTTCGCTTGAAGCTCATCATAACGCCTCTTCGCACGCACCTCGGCACTTGCTGTTACGAATACCTTCAATTCCGCATCAGGAAACACAGTTGTACCGATATCCCTGCCATCCATAACGACACCTTTGTCCTTACCCATTAAGCGTTGTCTTTCCACCATCTCTTCTCTGACAAAAGGGATAGCAGCAACAAGGCTTACATTGTTGCTAACCTCAATAGAGCGTATCTGAGGGTCGAGATCTCTCAGATCTATCTTTATTTCACTAATGACTTTCCTAAGTCCATCCTCATCCACCTTACTATCTTTTATCAGGTTGTTTTGCATACAATACAATGTCACAGTACGGTACATTGCTCCTGTATCAACATATATATACCCGACCTCTTTGGCGAGGTCTTTTGCCATAGTACTCTTGCCACAAGAAGAGTGACCATCAATTGCTATTGTTATCTTTTTCATATTTTTCTATTTTTTCTTTACATTGCTCCATGAGCCATTTAGGAGTAGATGTCGCACCACATATTCCTACAGAGCTGACGCCCTTCAGCCATTCAGGCTTTATCTCTTCCGGTCCTTCTATAAGATATGTGTTAGGATTTTTTTCCTTGCACGCACTATAGAGCACCTTTCCATTACTACTCTTGCGTCCAGAGACGAAGAGTACCAAATCGTGCTTTGTTGCAAACTGGCAGATGTTCGGCATTCTGTTGGCAACCTGGCGGCAGATGGTATCAAAACTTTGGAACGTAGCACCCGGGGCAATATGCTCCTGACAGTAATCTATGATGCGATGGAATTCTTCCAATGATTTTGTCGTCTGGGAATATAGATAGATGTCGTGTGTAAAATCCAGTTTCTCTACATCATCGAAATGCTCTATGACGATTGCTTCTCCTTCTGTCTGCCCCACGAGCCCCAGCACCTCTGCATGTCCGTTTTTTCCGAATATCACAATATCCGCTTTACGAGACTTATTCTCATGACTCTTCAGTTCCTCATATCTTTTCTTTATTCGTTTCTGAAGAGCCAGCACCACAGGACATGTTGCATCTACTATCGTTATATTGTTTTCTCTGGCGCTGTCATATGTTGATGGAGGTTCTCCATGAGCACGCAATAGGACTGCCTTGTCGTGAAGTTGCAGAAACTCCTGCTGGTCAATAGTCTTCAATCCCATTTTACGAAGGCGTTCACACTCCATACCATTATGCACAATATCTCCCAGACAACTTAACTGCTGCCCGTTCCTCAGCATCTCCTCAGCTTTCTCTATTGCCGTAGTCACGCCAAAGCAGAAGCCAGAACCTTCGTCTATCTCAATTATCATTTTTCTTGTATATTTCAAGCAGTCTTCCTGCAGCCATAAACGGTGTCAGTTCTCCCCTCTGGACAGCATTCTCCGTTTCCCTTATCCGTTTTTTCACCTCTGCATTGTTATAGAAACGGTTGCGAAGTGTATTCTCTATTGTTTCATACATCCAGTATTTGTTCTGATAATGGCGACGCAAATCGAAATATCCGTTTTCCTTGACGAAATCGATATATTCATATATCATATCCCACACTTCCTTGATGCCATATCCATAGAAACCTGAATATGTCAACACCTTGCGTTGCCACCCGCTTTCTGATGGTGGGAAGAAGTGTAAGGCATTCCTAAATCCCTGTGCTGCCATCTCACAACGCTTTACGTTATCGCCATCGCATTTATTGATGACTATACCGTCTGATATCTCCATGATGCCACGTTTTATTCCCTGTAATTCGTCACCTGTTCCTGCTACCTGTATGAGGAGGAAGAAGTCAACCATCGAGTGACATGCCGTCTCGCTCTGCCCCACTCCGACTGTCTCTATAAATATCTTGTCATATCCCGCAGCTTCGCAAAGTATTACGGTCTCACGAGTCTTACGAGCGACACCACCCAATGAACCCGCAGAGGGGCTTGGGCGTATAAAAGCCTCCGGACGTTGCGAAAGTTTCTCCATACGCGTTTTATCACCCAGTATAGAGCCCTTGCTGCGTTCTGAAGAAGGGTCGATGGCGAGGACTGCAAGTTTTCCTCCAAATCTATCCAACACATGAATACCGAACTCATCTATGGAGGTTGACTTTCCTGCTCCGGGAACACCACTGATGCCTATTCTGACAGATTTGCCGGCATACGGCAGACAACGTTCTATGACCTGCTGCGCCTTTTCCTGATGCTCAGGGATGACACTCTCTATCAATGTTACGGCTTGTGACAGCATAGTGACATTGCCTGACAGAATACCATCTACTATTTCATCTACCGTATAAACTTTCCTGACAAAACGCTTGCGGTTGAGATAAGGATTTACGCTGGATGGTTGAGCGACGCCATCATTGACTACCAAGCCTTTATATTCTTCACTATTTTCTGGATGAATCATTTTTCGTCTATTTGTTTTTGCTTACTATAATCTTACTTCCTTCACTTGAGCCTCTATATTCAGGAGCATAGGTGCAAACAGCAATAGCGGAACCAGAAGTATATTCTCCTGTCCTTGTAACATAATATTCTGTTTCGATAACATGCGTTCCTTTCGATAGCTGATTGAAGAAAAATTCTGACTTGTTATCCTTCATCTGCTGATAGCAGCCATATCTATATCCTGACAACTGATGAACAGGCTCCAGGCAAGCCGCTCTGTTGTCTATTACGGAGACGAAGTCATAATCCCTGTCTGCCTCTATCGTTATGCGAACCTTTATTTTATCTCCCACAGAAATATTCGTTTTACTAGATACTATCTCACGTTTTACCTTTATGATGTCTTCCAACTCTTCTGCACTGGGTTGTCTGTACATCTTCACTATCTCTTCCTCACAGGGCCTTGTCTTCAAATAGAAAGCGCTGACAGCATTAACGGTATTCACAGGATTATCCCAGCTTTGAGTACGCTTTGCCGATACCAGCCATCTTTGCATCTGTGCTATTGTGCAGTTGTCTTCCGGAGTAATGGCATAGAGGGCTTCGATTGCCATCACCTGTGACGGAATGCGGTAGTCGCACCATGAATAGTGAGTTCTGTAAGAATCAAAATATCTTCCCATATCCTCACGATAAACAGTGTGCTGCTTTATCGACTCCGCAAAAGTCTTAGCATCATCGCCTTTGTGGGAATTATCCATCACGATAGCGGCAACCGCCTTTGTTGCCATATCAGCTTTGTTGGTAGCATCTTCCAACAGACGCAAGAAGTATTTATATGTAGCAGATTTGCGACTGTTCCTTTCTTTGTCTATGGCAAGGGCATACATCCAGTCGAGGGCGGTATTGCTGAGGAAACTGGTCTTATATTTCTTCATCTCCGCAACTTCCTTATCCATTGCTTTCTGCATGTAGTCATAAGCTTTATCTACTGCTGACGCCAATGCCGTATGCATGCCCTTGCCGCCGGTCATCTTCTGCATGCGGGCAAGGGTCTTCAGTACTGCCATCGTCATATATTTGCTTCCCTCCATACCCGGATACCACGCAAACGAACCGTCGCTATGTTGCAGGTTGAGGAGTTGCATCATGACGTTATCATTTGCCGGCGACACGAGAGTGTCACGAAGATGTGCTGTCAACACATTGGCATACAAGGCATTTGACAGACAGATGGCACATTTGCTTTTTGGAACACAAAGTTCAGGAAGTGCTGCCATCATGATGTCATCCGGCGATTTGTATATAGTGACAGCTGGCTCCAGCGTTTGCTTTATTCCCAATACAGGAATCTCATGCAGTTCACCATCATTATATTTCCCATTCGATGCAACAATTCTGCAAATCAGGGTGGTTGTATCTGTTCCTGCCTCCATCGGGAATGTAACAGGGGCAGTTTCTCCTGCCTTCAATTTTATGCGTTCTGTTTTAACGACCTCTTTTTTAGAAGTATTCTTTCTTCCCACATAGCACTTTACTGTAATCTGTGACTCATCAGCAGAGCTGTTGGTAATATTTGCCGTTATCGTTGCCTTGTCTCCTATTCGCAAGAATCGTGGCATATTGGGTTGTACCATCAACTGCTTATGAGCTATTACTGTGGTGTCAATAGTGCCAATACGCATTTCCTTGTCGTGAGCCAAACCCATAAAGCGCCATGATGTCAGACTTTCTGGAAGGGTGAAGGTAAGTTCTGCTGTTCCTTCTTCGTCAGTCTCCACCTTTGGATAGAAAAATGCTGTCTCTCCGAAATTGGTACGTGTCGGTATCACCTCTTCTGTCATATCTGCCACCTCAGAGGCTTTCATCACCACTCCATCTGCTGTTGCTCCTGTTACCTGCAACGAACCAAGTCGCATAGCTTTACTATTTGCCACTCCTTTCGCCATCATGAGTCGTGGAGTTGCTACTTCTATGCAGTCAAAGACTCCATAATAGGGATTTATTATGCATTCCCTATTGATGTGTGTGAAATCGAAGTTCCGCCACTTCACCCAATCTTTTGCCCTTCCAGACATAAAGATATTGCCGGTATATGGTGTGTACCATGATGATAATGGAATAGCAAGATGTCTTCTGTCATGAGTGTTCCACGAATGTTTTCTGATGCCGTCTAATGAAGCATCATATAGCACTGCCATCAGCTGACGCCTGGTATTCTTCTGCATCTCGCCATCTTTCTGGCTCACCTTCAGGGTCCATGTTTCCTTACTGCCTGGCGCCACTTTGTCCCTAAAGGTTCCCCACTCCACCTTCAGTTTGTTTGATGGCAACGGGCGCCTGACGACCTTTTCTGCAAATTGTATCACATCATCCTTACACCATGCATAGCAAATCATCGCACCATCTCCATATTCTGGTTTGTATGCATAAGCATTTGCGAATGAAGCCGTATCGGTGTATATCTTACTACTCTCCAACACCTTATTGCCTGCAAAGACAGTATAGTAGATGTGATATTTCGTAGTATCTTTCTTCACTTCTGCTTGGGGTTCCTCTGGTGTTTCCGGCTGGTTTGTATGCTTTACATACAGATAACACTCTGCACTTTGGGTTTCTCCTTTTCCGTCTGTTACGTCAGCTGCCACTCTTACATGACGCCACCAAGGGTAATAGATTTTCCTGCCGTTTGATTGTGCGAATGGGTCTTTTATCACCACCAACGCCTCAAACGTTCCTTCGCCATCGGTATATAGGGTGTCTTTCTCATCGTAATAGCTTACAACCACCTTGCTGTTTTGCTGAGGTATGCCGTTATATGTCTTCGCAACACCACTGACGATGGCAGTATCTCCAACGGCATATTCGTCCTTATCTTTTTTCAGCTTTACCTCAAATGTGGGACGCTTATATTCCTCAACTCTGAATGACGCACTTGCCCCATCTGTGAGAAGTTGCCAATATCCGCTTCTGATGTCACCATCAGGGAGGATGAAGTCAACAGCCGCCGTTCCATAAGTATCGGTAACAGCATATTTTTCTGCTTTCTTCTCGCCCTTGCTGTCAAGCAGTCGTATGTGCATCTTTTCTCCTGCAACGGCACTTGTCTCGATGCCATTCATAACGGAACTTCTTATTATGGCAGCTTCTATCTTCTGTCCCGGGCGATATATGGCACGGTCGGTATAGATGTCGGTATATTTTTTATATCCCTTGTTACTGTTATACGTATAGTCGTTCCATCGACGTTTGTCTATCAGCGAGCTGTCTGGCGTCGTTTCCTCTCCTGTTATAGCGTTAACAAAAACATATCTCTTCTGTTTGTTGGGCAGCGAGAGTTGTATCAATCTTGTATCTGATACAACAATAGTGTCCGACATCGGTTCCACCTTCTTTTCCAAGTCCCTCAGGGTTACTACCCATCTGCCTTCTGGCAGAGGACCTATATCCAAAGTATCTTTAAAAGATTCTTCTTCGGAATGTTGCGGAAAGACTTTCTTTATCTGACGTTTTTCCTTTGTACCGACACGATGTATGGTACCTTCAACACCTTTCAGATTCCTTATTCTATCAAAGTATATCTTTATGTCTTTTGCACTCGATACTTTTCTCTCTACATTTGCATAAATCCCCGGTTCCGTCTTCACCTGTCTCTCATTAGTATGACGGTAGCTTACATATTCGTTTCCCTTGCCGTAGATGCTGTCAAATTTCTCTTTCCCAAACTCTTTTCCATACATATCGAATAGAATTACATGGAGCAGGTCATTATTAAAAATCTTACTGTCTTTTCCTTTCGTAAGGAAAGGTACCCACGGGTCTGTTGTGTTCGCCTTCTTATACAGCATAGAATCTGGTGATGCCAAAAGTGAATCGACGTCAATCCTATCACCTTTTGCCATTCGGTATAGAGTCTTCATTACGCTATCTTCCGTATTCTTTACACGTTCCTCAAGACGTTTTCTGAATACTTTTCCCGAGTCGTTGCTTATCTCCTCTTGATGCCTCACTTCTCGCATCAATGCTGCCAGCAGGTTTCCATAACTTTTTTCCCGTTCTGCCTTTGTCTTTATTTTTTCAAGAATGACAAGGGCAGATTTCGGTTGGTCTTTATCAGCAAAGCTTCTATACTGTTTCCACAGGGTATCATAACTTTGTGCAAGCATATATATGCTCACACTTATCGTCATGATAGCTATCGTCAATAACTTTTTCAATTTGTATGAACTCTTTCTGTCTTTTTCTGTTCGGCGTTACGCCTGTTTGTTACTGTTACGACCGATTGTGCCAAAGCAATGAAGGCTTGTCCCGTTGGCGATGCCACATCAAGGGCAGCAGGTGTTCCCTTGTCACCATCCTCACAGATGCTTTGTACTATTGGTATCTGTGCCAAAAGTGGAACATTCATCTCTTGCGCCAAATTCTTACATCCGTCTTTGCCAAATATGTAGTATTTATTCTCTGGCAGTTCCGCTGGTGTGAAATACGCCATATTCTCCACCAATCCCAATATTGGCACATTCACCTTATCATTGGTGTACATATCTATTCCCTTCCTTGCATCTGCAAGTGCTACCTGCTGTGGCGTGCTTACTATAACGGCTCCCGTTATGGCAAGGGTCTGCAGCAACGACAGATGTATGTCACTCGTGCCTGGAGGAGTGTCAAGTATCAGGTAGTCGAGTTTTCCCCAGTCAGCATCGGCAATGAGTTGTTTAAGAGCGCTGCATGCCATTCCGCCACGCCATAATGTTGCAGTATTTGGATTTACGAAGAATCCTATGCTGAGCAGCTTTACGCCATATTGCTCTACCGGCACTATAAGTTGTCTGCCTTCTTTCTCTATGGCATAAGGGCGTTGGTCTTCTACATTAAACATCTTTGGCATAGAAGGACCGAAGATATCTGTATCCAACAGTCCTACGCTGTATCCTAATCGTGCCAACGAAATGGCGAGATTTGCAGAAACAGTACTCTTACCGACTCCACCCTTGCCGCTGCTGACAGCTATGATATTCTTCACCTCCGGCAACAGGTGGTCATCATCAGGGCGAGCCGCCTGTTTGTATTCCGTCTTTATCGTTACCTCCACATCCTTTGACACATGATAGTGTATAGCTGCTTCAGCAGCTTTTACCGTAGATGCCATAAAGGGGTCTGTTTCCTTTGGGAATATCAGTATCACCTCTACCTTCATGCCGTCAATCTTCGGCTGGTCGGCAAGCATCTCGCTTTCTATAAGATTCTTCTTTGTGCCGGCATATATCACAGTAGCCAGCGCATCAGTAATAAGTTTAGGATATAATTGCATTTATTTCCTCCTCTGTTTTTGTTAGTTTGTCTTTACACATTTTTATGAGAGTCTGGGCGTTCTTGATTTCCTTCCCCAAGGCATCAATATCCATCTGCCCGCTCTCCAACTTCTCTACTATCTCCTGTAGCTGCTTCAATGCAGCCTCATATTTTAATTCATAATTCATAATTCAAAATTCATAATTAACCGCAAACCTCTACTTCTCTCTCGCCCTTTGCAGCTATGAGGGTTAGCCTGTCACCTTTCTTCAGCAGAGTGGCATCCTTCACGGCTTTTCCATTATGTATCGCCATTGTATATCCCCTTCTGAGGATGTTTATAGGGTCTGCCGCCCCAACTCTTTGCTCTATCATCTGCAGGGCATGCTTTTGTTTCAGGAAATACATAGCGACACTACTTGTCAACTGTTTTCCCAATTCCTCTATCTTAATCTTTTCTGTCTCCAACCGCCTTTCTACAGCCCGTGTAATACGTTGTGCACTACTGTCAAGACGTTCTAATGTCATTGCAAGGTTGTCTATGAGGTATGCCGCAACTGCTGTCGGAGTCTTCAGACTTACACAAGCTATGGCATCTATTACCGTCTCGTCTCTGTCATGTCCTATGCCTGTTATGATGGGTAGCGGAAAATTAGCAACATTTTCTGCCAATGCCAGAGTATCGAACCCTGACAAGTCGGCACCACTTCCTCCTCCTCTTATTATCACCACCACATCATATTTCTCCAATTCTTCGTTGATGGCATTCAGGGCTGCAATTATGCTGTCCTCTATGTTCTCTCCCTGCATAGTGGCAGGAAAGAGGGTTTTCTCAAAGGCAAAGCCATAATCGTTGCCTTCCAATTGCCTGCAGAAATCTTCATAGCCTGCTGCCGAAGGGCTGCTGATAATGGCAATACGTTTTGCAAATGGCGAAACAGGTAGTTCTCTTTGCATGTCATAGACGCCTGCTTCCTTCAGCTTCCTGATAATCTCCTTCCTGTTTTTAGCCATTTCGCCAATGGTATAGGTGGGGTCGATATCCAATACTGTCCACGAAAAGCCGTATGCCTCGTGGAAATTGGCTTTTAGCAGAAATAGCATCTTCATGCCGCGTTCCATGATGGCATCCCCCATCACCTGCTCCCATTTTCCCTTCACCTCGTGCCAGGTGTTACTCCAACAGCATGCCCTTGCCTGTGCTATTGGCGTATGCCCGCTATCGTCCTTTTCCACCAACTCCATATAGCAATGCCCCCTTTCGCGGATATCCATCAACTCCGCCTGAACCCATACGGCATCCGGAAGAGCCGTTTCCACCACCTCCCTCACCATGTAGTTTGCCTCTGAAAGACTCATGTGTCTAATATCATCCTCAAATATAAGCACAGCCGCGAAGGTACTCTTTTTTTCTGCCTTCACACGCATGCGCAAAAAAAATTTGTATAAGGGTCACATTTTTGACAAGTAAATTTTTTTTTCTCATATATTTTTCATATCTTTGCATCCGCATTGCATAAACACACTATAATGTCAAATAAAAAAGCCGCTTTAGAATTAGGTACCAAACCAGTAAGCGAACTGTTGGTACAATATGCATTGCCCGCCATTGTTGCTATGGTAGCGACATCAATGTACAATGTGGTGGACAGCATCTTTATCGGGCAAGGCGTCGGAGCTCTTGCTATAGCGGGTTTGGCTATAACGTTTCCTTTTATGAATCTCAGTGCTGCCTTTGGTGCAGCAGTAGGTGTGGGAGCTTCTACGCTCCTTAGCGTGAAGTTGGGACAACGCGATTACGACATAGCCAACCGCATTCTGGGTAATAACGTAATGCTCAATATTATTGTGGGCATAGTCTTTGCTGCCGTGAGTCTCTTTTGGCTCGATGGCATACTGCGGTTCTTCGGAGCCAGCGATGCCACCCTGCCCTATGCTCACGATTACATGGTAATTATTCTTCTCGGCAATGCCGTAACCCATCTTCACTTGGGGCTGAATGCTATGCTTCGTGCCGCTGGGAAACCACGAGAGGCGATGTATCTTACCATAGCGACGGTAATTCTCAATGCTATTCTCGACCCCATATTTATCTATGTTTTTGAAATGGGTATTCGTGGAGCAGCCTTCGCAACGATTCTTTCACAGGTTATGGCATTGGTAAGCCAATGGTGGTTATTCAGCCGAAAGGGCGAACTGGTACATTTTGAGGTTTCCAAAATGCGCCTTGAGGCTCCTATTGTCAAGGGTATCATCAGCATCGGCATTTCTCCATTCGCCATGAATGCCTGCGCATGTCTGGTGGTCATCTTTATCAATAACAGCCTGATGCATTATGGTGGAGATATGGCAGTAGGTGCCTATGGCATCGCCAATCGTATTGCCTTCATCTTCGTAATGATAACTCTTGGTGTATGTCAGGGAATGCAACCTATTACGGGCTACAATTACGGAGCCCAGAACTATAACCGCATGCTGGAATCGTTGAAGCTGGCTACCATAGCAGGAACAGCAGTATGTGCTGTGGGATTCTTCATCGCTATGCTCTGTCCTCGATTTGTAGCAAGCATGTTTACTACAGACCCTACCCTCATAGAACACTCCATTGTAGCGATGCAGTACATAATGGCTCTATTTATTATAATAGGCGCCCAAATGGTGATAACAAACTTCTTCCAGAGTATCGGAAGCGCGAAGGTGGCTATATTCCTAAGCCTTTCACGCCAGTTGATATTCTTGGTACCGTTAATCCTCATCCTGCCGCACTTCATGGGGCTCACAGGAGTATGGCTTGCAATGCCGATTTCTGATGGGATTGCTGCATTGATGGCGTATGCCATGATAGGTATCTACATTCGCAAATTCAAAAAAGAAAAACCATTCTAACCATCATGGATAATCTGATTATAAGTGTAGGTCGCCAGATTGGAAGTGGCGGACGTGAAATAGCCCAGATGCTTGCACACGAATTCGGTTGCAATTTCTACGACAAGGAAATAATAAATCTGGCTGCTGAGAAGAGTGGATTCAATCCCAAAATCTTCGAGCGCAATGATGAGAATCATGGTATCATACAGTCCGTTGGAGGATTTGTTGAGAAGCTCTTCAACCCCTACTCTAACAGCATTTCCTCTGAAAATCTCTTTCAGATTCAGAGTGAAGTAATCTTCAAAATCGGAAAAACAGAAAATTGTGTCATCATGGGACGCTGTGCCGACTATATCCTGCGCAACAACCCACAACTTTTCACCATCTTCATAACAGCTAATGAAGAGGACCGTTGCAGGGAGGTATCAAAACGCCTTGACAGCGACTACGAGACTGCACGCCGTTTTATCACCAAGCACGAAGCAGAACGGGCTCGTTACTACAACTATTTCACATCAAAAACATGGGGAGCCGCCCAGAGTTATGACATCTGTATAAACTCCTCTATCCTCGGATGGGAAGGAACCGCAAAACTTCTCTCCAGCATAATCCGTAAAAAATTCAATCTTTTAACTTTACAAGCATAATGAAAAAGATCCTTCTCCTTGGCTCAGGTGAACTGGGTAAAGAATTCGTAATTGCAGCAAAACGCGCTGGACAGTATGTAATCGCATGTGATCGCTATGACAATGCTCCTGCTATGCAGGTAGCAGATGAGCGTGAAGTATTCTCAATGCTCGATGGTGATGCTTTGGCAGCTGTTGTCAACAAACATCAACCAGACATCATCGTACCGGAGGTAGAGGCTATCCGTACAGAACGTCTCTTTGACTTCGAGAAACAAGGCGTTCAGGTAGTGCCATCTGCCCGTGCCGTAAACTACACCATGAACCGTCAGGCTATCCGCGACCTTGCAGCAAAGGAACTGGGATTGCGTACAGCAAAATACTTCTATGCAAAGACCTTCGAAGAACTCGAGGCTGCAAGCCGTGAAGTTGGTTTCCCTTGTGTCATCAAGCCTCTTATGTCATCTTCTGGTCACGGTCAGAGCACTGTAGAGTCTCCCGACCAGCTGCGAAAGGCTTTCGACGATGCTATGGAAGGTGCTCGTGGTGACGTTAAAGAGGTTATCATCGAGGAATTCATCCATTTCACATCTGAATTTACCCTCCTGACAGTAACCCAGAAGAATGGCGAGACAATCTTCTGCCCACCAATCGGACACGTTCAGAAAGGTGGCGACTATCGTGAGTCTTGGCAGCCATACGCTATTTCCGAAAAAGACCTCAAGGATGCACAGGATATGGCAAAGAAGGTTACAGCAGCCCTCACAGGCGCCGGCATCTGGGGCGTTGAGTTCTTCCTTACCGACACAGGTGTAGTATTCTCTGAGCTCTCCCCTCGTCCACACGATACCGGTATGGTGACACTCGGTCATACCACAAACCTCTCAGAATTCGAACTCCACTTCCGTGCCGTTATGGGATTGCCTATCCACGACATCCGTCTCGAGCATGCAGGATGTTCTGCTGTTGTGCTGGCTGACAAGGACTATCATAGCGCAAGCGAAATCAACTACAACTTTACTGACTGTCTCAATGAAGAATGTACTCGCGTGCGCATCTTCGGAAAGCCAGATGCACACTTCGGTCGCCGTCTGGGGGTAGTGCTTTGCTATGGTGAAAAAGATGCGGACCTCAATGCTCTTCGCGACAAGACAAAGCGTCTCGCTTCTACCGTACTCGGCACCAATCCTTACATGGAGAAGTAAGAATTAATTATGCACTATGCATTGTGCATTATTAACTAAAGATGACTCCGGTAGCCACATTCCACTCACCCTTTCCCACCAAGTTCGGCATACCGCGCCAAGCTGGTGTAGTGAGTGAGATACCTGGAACAATAATATTCTCGAAGCCCTTCCGCACTCCTGATGCCATCAGGGGGCTGGAAGGGTTCGATTTTATATGGATTATATGGCAGGCTGCTGCCACTAATCCCTCCCCCACCGTCCGTCCTCCCCGTTTGGGAGGCAACACACGCGTCGGAGTCTTTGCTTCACGCTCTCCACAACGTCCTAACCCCATAGGGCTTTCCTCCGTACGCATCAGCCATATTGACTATGACACCCCCGAAGGTCCCATAATACACGTTCTTGGAGCCGACATCATGGATGGCACCCCAATACTCGACATAAAGCCCTACATACCCTATACAGACAGCCATCCAGAAGCTCGCGGCGGCTTCACCGATACAACAGATTGGCAGCCCCTGAAAGTTGTAGGAACAGACGACCCCGTCCTGAAGCAGATACTGGAACAAGACCCACGCCCGCACTATCACGCAGACCCCGACCGCATCTACGGCATGCAATACAATGGCAAAGACATACACTTTCGGGTGAAAGACAAAACCCTATTCATCATAGACGAATAGGGTTATTACTATGCGGAGAGAACAGGATTCGAACCTGCGAACCGATTTTGTCGGTTACACGCTTTCCAGGCGTGCCTCTTCAACCACTCGAGCACCTCTCCAAAAAGTTTGCGGCTGCAAAGGTACGAAAAAGTGAGCAAAAATGCAAATTTTTTTTCAATTTTCCGAACATGAGTACCTTCGACCTTAACCTTCAATAACCTACAACCTCTTATTTCTTAATTATCTTCTTCCCATTCATGATATACATTCCAGGTTTCTGGGAAGACAGGTTATTGAGGCGTTGCCCCTGCAGGTTGTAAACTGCACCATCATCTTTGGCTGCTGCAAGAGCAGGGGTGATTCCTGTGACATAGCTGTTGTTTGCAAGACTTAGCTTGCCGATGACGCAATCACTCCATCCTGACGCAGCACTATAGAAAGATATGACATAATCATCCAATTCGGTAATATCAAATTCAAAAGTCTGCTGTGCAGGAGTATCAAAACTATTGGCAGTAGCATTACCTATATTGACGTTAGGCATATAAGTCTGACTGGCAACACTTGTGTTATTGCTCCGCTTCTCGATGTTTATCTCCACCTGTCCGAAGTTCGCCATGTTCCAGTTACAAACCATATATTTCATGGTATAGTGTCCTGGTGCCAGCCTTAGTGTGTGACCACCCTCCGGAAGTCCATACTTAGCCCATCCCTGATGTGCATTACCATTGATATTACGGAAATAGAGCCCATAGCTGAAGCCCCTCTTTGCACCTGTCAGCTGTAACATTCTGCTGCCTGATGTATAGCCGTTGCTGTAGCCTGAACGTTTCTCGCTGCTGTCAAAGAGGGTCCAACCAGCAGGTATGGCATTCGCCTCGTCAAAATTAAGCGACAGGCTTAGTGACAAAGAAGGTGTAGTCAGTGTCATTACAGCAGAGGCACTGTTTGTCTCACCATCATTATCTGTAGCGACAGCCTTCAGTTTGTGAATACCCGTCGTAGCACCTTTTAGTGTAGCTTGATAAGGTTTTTCAGTACATGTGGCAATCAGTGTGGTGCCATCATAGAATTCCACTTTCTCAATAGTGCCGTTAGGGTCATCAGCATCTGCCGTGATGGTTATATCAGGAAATGTCGCTGTACCCTTTGGTGCGAAACTGATATACTTCACATCAGTAGTTGGTGAAGTGAGTTTTACGGTTGGAGTAGTCCTGTTCAACGAGAAGCGTTTGCAGAAGTTCCATATCTCCTTACCTGTATATACCTGTGGTTCCTTACTAATCCAATGTCCCTTGTTAGGCAGTTCCAGCAGACGTACCTCAGAGTTGTCGTTACCAGGTCCCCAGACGTGCATCTTGCAACCATTGAAGCCGTTATAGTTATTCGTCACCTTCGCCGTCGTAGGACATCCATTATGGTTAATCCATACATTCAGAGCCGGCTGTGCACCGCTGAAGACACATGTCTCGTCGGCAGTACCATGGATATGCAGTATAGGAATAGCACGCACCTTTGCATCTGCCGTAGCACCTCCCATCGGGTAACCGCTACATGGAGCGAAGGCAGCTATGAGGTCAGGAATCTTGTTCATTGCGTGATATGTCAGCATACCACCCATAGAAAAGCCACCCAAATATACGCGGTTGCGGTCTATCTTATGCTGCGTAGCCATCTTGTCAATGATAGCCTTTATGAAGTTAATGTCGCTATTGCCAGAGATGTCCCATGCCTTGTTGATGCCGTTAGGGAATACCACAACGAACTTTGCCGTATCGCACACAGCCTCCATGCTCACATTATCATTTTTGAACTCAGTGTTCTGCATCCAGTTAGCATCCTGCCCATACCCATGACAGAAGATAAGCAACGGACGTCCCTCACCAAGGTTCTTTGGTGCATACACATTGTAAGAGCGGCTTACACCATCTACGGTGATGTTATCGCCCTTTACAGAAATGATTCCTGCAATCAGCAGAACGAATAAAAGAATTGATTGTTTCATAGACTAAAGTATTTATTTCATTTTGTTTAAGCAGATATTCAATCTGGATGCAAAGGTATAAAAAAACGACTGAAACACAAAGAAAAGGCTGAAAAATAACGTTTTTTTATTTTTCAGCCCACAAAATCATTGCCTGTACCGTACCAGCGTACCATCCAGTGTTTTATGTGACATAATTTATGGCTTTGCAACTTTTAGCGGACAGTAATAATATTGTTTTTGATGGTTGTTTTCGAATTGCGAAGGTATGCAAACGAGGCATAGCGGCGTCGCCGTCGCTCATAGTCTTTATCGTTCTCATGGGCATAAGCCTCCCGTTCAAAGGAGATATTGAAATAAGCCTGTGTGGCGTTGCGATACTGCAGCAGTCGCACCAGCCATTCCAAGACATACCATACAAAGAACCCTACGAACAGTAGTTCACGTTGCTGCAGGGTATGAATGTGCTCGTGGCGATGCTCTGAAGGAGAAAGGCGATGCTTGGCAAATACCACTCCGCAGAGGTTGACAGCGTAGAAATGCCTGCCGAAGGGAATTATGGAATTGAGTATCACCAATTGCCAGTGTATATTCGGGCAAGAAGCCCTACCCAAGCCAAGTGGTCGATTGTCATAGCAATGATGGCAATGACCTTCAAGGTATTACTGCTCAGTCCTTTTGCTATCATAATCTCTGGCGTGTACTACTTCTTTCTTACGGGTTCACAAGTAAGGTTGATACCGAGTTTCTTGAATATCTTTCTATCTACTTCGGAAAGCATTACGGTGGCATGTACCTGACAGCCTTCTAACTGAGGGAGGGTGGCAAGCGCTCTTTCGCATCTTTCGTCGCTCTCACTGAGAACACTCAGGGCAACAAGCACCTCATCGGTATGCAGACGAGGATTGCGGCCTTTCAGGAATTCTACCTTTGTCTTCTGGATAGGTTCTATCATCTCCTGCGGAATGAGTTTCACATCATGGTCTATTCCGGCAAGATATTTTGTTGTATTCAGAAGCAGGGCTGCAGAAGCTCCGAGAAGCGGTGTAGAACCTCCAGTGATAATAGTGCCGTCAGAAAGTTCTATTGCCGTACTGGTGTGACCTGTTTCTTCTTTCCTGCGGAGGGCAGCACCAACCACCTTACGATAGTTCTTGTCTATCTTCGCCTGGTTGAACAGCATCCGGATTTTCTTAATCTCGCCTTCGTTATTGGCACCATTGGCAAACTTGTTTGTTGCGTCATAGTAGCGGCGGATTATCTCTTGCTTGGAAGCCTCAACACAAACGGCATCATCGCTGATACAGAACCCTACCATGTTAACGCCCATATCAGTAGGCGACTTGTAAGGACTCTCGCCATAGATGCCTTCGAAGAGCGCATTCAGGACAGGGAATATCTCGATGTCGCGATTATAGTTGATAGCTGTCTTTCCGTAAGCCTCCAGATGGAAGGGGTCAATCATATTGACATCGTTAAGGTCTGCCGTTGCAGCCTCGTAAGCAATATTCACAGGATGCTTCAAGGGCAGAGACCATACTGGGAACGTCTCGAACTTTGCATATCCTGCCTCTATGCCACGCTTGTGTTCATTATACAACTGTGACAGACATACTGCCATCTTGCCGGAACCAGGACCGGGAGCGGTTACTATAACCATAGGACGCTCTGTCTCTACATAGTCGTTCTTACCGAACCCCTCGTCAGAAGCGATAAGGGAAACCATGTGCGGATAGCCGTCAATGAGATAGTGGACATAAGACTTTATCCCCAGACGTTCCAGTCGCACGCGAAAGTCGTCAGCCGCATGCTGACCGTTATAATGGGTGATTACCACGCTTCCCACCATGAAGCCACGCTCCATGAAGGCATCGCGAAGGCGCAGGACATCTTCATCATACGTAATACCCAAGTCTGCACGGACTTTATTCATCACGATATCTTCAGCAGAGATAACAATGACGATTTCTATCTGGTCACTAATCTTACTGAACATTCGCAACTTACTGTCAGGCTGAAAGCCTGGGAGCACACGACTGGCATGATGGTCATCAAACAGCTTGCCGCCAAGTTCAAGGTATAGCTTCCCCTTGAATTTGGCAATGCGCTCCTTCAGATGCTCTGACTGTATCCTAATATATTTTTCGTTATCGAAACCAATCTTCATATATCAAGAGTTTCAAGTTTCAGGTTTCAAGCTTCAGGTCTAAGGCTTTAATCCCTTAAACTCCTTAAACTATCAAACCTCTTAAACTGACTATAAACTTTAAACTATAAACTTTTATTCAGATTTACCATCTCAATGGCAGAAATCATTGCGTCGGCACCCTTGTTGCCAGCCTTTGTTCCTGCGCGTTCTACTGCCTGCTCTATAGAGTCGGTTGTCAGTATTCCGTTGAGTACTGGTACGCCTGTCTTGAACGCAGCCATAGCGATACCTTTAGCACTCTCATTGGCTACCATGTCAAAATGGGGAGTAGCACCACGAATTACGGCTCCCAAGCATACTACTGCATCATACTTACCGCTTGCTGCCATCTTCTGAGCAGTAAGAGGAATCTCGAATGCTCCTGGAACAAGAGCCAGGGTTAAGTCATCGGTATTACCGCCATGACGTACAAAACAATCTTCTGCACCACTTACCAAGTGATCTACAATAAAATCATTGAAACGAGAGGCAACAATGCCAATTTTCATGCCAGTAGCAACCAGCTGTCCTTCAATCTTTTTCATATTTTTATTATTTTAGGGGAGTAAAGGGAAGTTACTCCAGTTCTTTAAATTCTTCTATTGTTATATATTCTAAATCTTTTGCCAATAAATTATAGTTTCTACATTCTTCTAAACTCCCTTCCGCAATATTCAGGAAGCGCAGCTTATCCTGCCGGCTGATTTTCTTGTAACCCTCTGCTATATTTGCCGTAATAGATACTGCTGCTCTGGTAAACTGCGAACGCAAGCCAAACTTCTCAAAGTCCGGAAATTTCGCAGATATTCTATAAACACACAGACAATACTCATAAGCCTTCTGCCAAGCTATTATATCTTTAAATGATTTACTCATTTTTAATATATTACCACTCCCTTCTCACTCCCCTTTCACTCCCCTTATTCACTCCCTTTATTCACTCCCCTCGACTAACCGGTTTTTTAACGTGTAGCAAATGACCCATCTTTGCATATTTGGTGTACATATAGAATTCATCCTTCTCATTACATGTCATCTCGATTGGTTCGCGTCCTACCACCTTCAGACCGAAGCCGTCAATGCCAGATATCTTCAACGGGTTGTTAGTCATAAGAATCAGTTCACGTACTCCGAGGTCGGCAAGGATGCTGGCTCCTGTGCCATACTCTCTTAGGTCGGCAGCAAAGCCTAATGCTATATTAGCCTCAACAGTATCCATTCCCTGATCTTGCAGTTTGTATGCCCTCAGTTTGTTTATCAAACCTATTCCGCGTCCTTCCTGTCGCAGATAGAGCAATACGCCTCTGCCTCTCTTCTCTATACGTTTCATAGCCTCCGCCAACTGTTCTCCGCAGTCACACCTCAAAGAGCCGAAGGCATCACCTGTGAGACATTCGGAGTGTACACGGCAAAGAACAGGTTCTGGAGTTGTGACATCGCCCTTTACGAGAGCTACATGGTGTTCGCCAGTCACCTTATTTATATATCCGTATGCCCTGAAGGAACCATACTTGGTAGGCAACTCTGCATCGGTGACACATTCGATAAGTTTCTCGGTATGGCGACGATATTCTACGAGGCTCTTTATTGTGACACATACGAGATTATGTTCCTTTGCCAGTTCCATGAGTTCCTTTGTCCGCATCATGGTACCGTCTTCCCGCATTATCTCGCAACACAATCCAGCCTCTGTAAGTCCTGCCAAGCGGCACAAATCAACAGTAGCTTCCGTATGTCCTGTACGCACCAACACCCCACCCTCTCGTGCTTGCAGGGGGAACATGTGTCCCGGGCGGCGGAAGTCTATCGGCTTACTGTCAGGGTCGGCAATAGCACGGGCGGTAATGCCACGTTCTACAGCAGAGATACCTGTTGTTGTAGAGATATGGTCAACACTGACCGTAAAAGCAGTCTGGTGGTTGTCGCTATTGTGCATCACCATCTGAGGCAAATCCAGTCGCTCGCACAGCTCTTTGCTCATCGGCATACATATCAGACCTTTGGCAATAGATGCCATAAGGTTTACGTTTTCTGTTGTCGCAAACTGGGCAGCACAGATAAGGTCACCTTCGTTTTCCCTATCTGGGTCATCAATAACCAAAATACACTTGCCTGCCCTGAGGGCTTCTATAGCTTCTTCTATCGTGTTATATTTAATTTCCATGTTTCATGAACTTTCTGTAGAGTTCTGTCTTGTCTGCCAAACCTTCATCATTGCCAGCCATCAGTTTCTCTACATACTTTGCTATTATATCTGTTTCTATATTTACTATATCACCTGCAACCGTTGCATCCAAAGTTGTCTCCTCCTGAGTATGTGGAATAAGGCTGACGGCAAAGCGCGTCGCCTCCACCTTGGCAACAGTAAGGCTGACACCCTGTAATGTCACACTACCCTTTGGTATGACATATCGCATCAGGTTTGCCGCACATTCTATCCAAAGCCATATCGCAATGTCGTCTTGTTCTTTCCTGACAACATGTCCCACGCCATCTACATGACCAGAAACGATATGTCCGCCAAGACGGGTATTCATTGTAAGAGCTCTTTCCAGATTTACCTTGGAACCGGTTTGCAGTTGTGCCATTGAGGTCTTACGAATTGTTTCAGGCATCACATCAGCCTTGAACCACCCCTTTCCTTCTCCAGCGAAAGAGATATCGGTAACGGTAAGGCACACACCATTGGTGCAGATGCTGTCACCCACTTTGGTGTCCTCCAGCACCTTGCTTGCCTCAATGCAGAACGTAATGCTCTTAGCACCACGTTGTACATTCTTCACTTTACCTATTTCCTCAACTATTCCTGTGAACATAATCCAGAAAAGAGTATATCCTCTCCTATTGGCTCTACTACCCTGTTTGTTAGTTTTATTGCTTCACTCATCAGTTCTATGCCTTCTCCCTCAACAGGGGTCTTGGCATTTCGTCCCCCGATTATCTTTGGTGCTATGAAAGCTACCACCTCGTCAGCCAGCCCTTCTTTCAGGAGCGATTCGCTCAAGGTGCCCCCACTCTCTACGAGGATGCTGTCAATTTTTTCAGCCCCTATGCGCTGCATCAGTTCCTTCAGGTTGTCACATTCCCAAAGTGTCGCCTCTGTCTCTTGCAGTTGCTCCAGTTTTTCCGTATCAGCTTCTCCGGCATACACCACCACCAAAGGCTGCTCACCGGCGGTACGAACCAGTTGTGACTCCATCGGTATGCGTGCCCTTCTGTCGAGGACAAAGCGGATAGGTTGGCGAGCTACCTCTTCAAGACGCACATTCAGCATAGGGTCATCGGCAAGGACCGTTCCGATGCCTGTCATGATTGCCATATTGTTTCGACGCATCTGATGAACCCTCTCGCGGGCTTTTTCTCCTGTAATCCATTTGCTGTCGCCAGAGTAAGAGGCTATCTTTCCGTCAAGCGTCATAGCCCACTTCAGGGTTACCCAAGGCATGCCTGTTGTGATATATTTCAGGAAGACCCGATTCTGCACCTTCAGCTGTTCCACCATCTGGGCAGCCTTTGGCTCTTCCTCCAGCATATCGACCTCTATCCCTGCCTCACGCAGTTGTGCCACACCTTTTCCAGCAACCAACGGATTGGGGTCTGCAAGACCTACTACCACGCGAGCTATTCCGTGTTCTATTATAGCTTCTGTGCAAGGAGGTTGGTGTCCCTGATGGCAGCAAGGTTCCAAGGTGACATACATAGTGGTTCCCTTGCAATCCACGCCCTTTTCGTCCGCATCCTTAAATGCCATTCTCTCGGCATGCAGGTCACCGTATTTAACATGATATCCAGAGGCAATGACATCATCGTCCTTTACGATGAGTGCTCCGACAAGGGGATTAGGATTTACGGCTCCTTCTCCCTGCTGGGCAACAATCATCGCCTCATGCATCAAGTATATATCGTCATCTGTTATCATCTACTATCAATCCTCCTTAAATTCTTCCGCATCATCGTCATCATCTTTATTCTCCTTCTCATCTTCTGTGACGAACTTATACTTAAAGACTGCTCCATTCTTGCGAGCCGGGTCAGCACCAGCATAATCCATAGAATATGGAGAGCCTGACTTAGGAGATTTGCCAAGATATTTATGAGTGCGAGTTGACATCAGCATGAATTCACGTCCGAGGTAATCCTGATACATAAATTCTTCTGCCTTTGAGGCATCTTCTGTCAGCTTCACATCGCCAGGCATACCAATTCCTGTGACAAAGACATATCTGCCGTCTTCACACTTCAGGAGAACCTTTCCGTTGCCCCTATCTACAAGGGTGAAGACCTGTTCAGCATCATACACCTTCTTCAGCTCCGCCTTTGTAACCTTATTCTGGTTTGAAGTGCCCTCAGCAGGTGCCGAACGCAATGAAGAGTTATCGTGAAGAAGACCGTGAGACATAGCATGCATAGGCTTTCCTGTTGCTACATTTATGATGTGTATCTTCTGTCCCAAAGGAATATTCTTAGACCTGTCTGCCTGTGTCTCGTTACAAGTGAAGTTGTCAAATTCAGCATAGCCGCCATTGCGTCCGCAGAAGTTGTATGCGAAGAGTGAAACACGTGAACCCTGGAAAGTGCACAACTGGTAAGAGAGAGGCATCTTCCTGCCAATCTTGTAGTATTTCTTTCCATCAAAGCTGAAGTAATACTGTATCACATTCTTGTCGTAATCACCATCTATGCGGAGGTATATCTTGTCGCCGCTGAAGCCATGCTTTGCAGCACCGTTTGAGTCGATGAGATGTATTGTTACGCTATCATCCTTCAGCTGCTCATAGCAACTCATGTATAATCTGTTCTTTATTTTGGTCAAGCCTAAAGCGGAATATGGGATATTGAGGTCTGCGATGCCTGCAACATCTCCATCCTTCATATTCTTGGTATAGAGCTCTACAGTACAGATGCTGCGAGGTCCGATGGCACGTTGTGTAAGGGTGTTTCGTGCCCACATAAACTGGTCGGCAGGCAAGGTGTTCAGGCGGAGTCTGCCTCCTGTCAAAGACCATTTAGAGTCATCCGGATTATGATTCCATTGCCATACTCTTCCGAGTTTCTTGCCGTCAAAGTTTTCATTGCGCTCATAAGGAGCATGAGGCTTTATATTTTCCGTGCCGGGAATATTTGGCTTTGTCCATGTTCGTGGCGCACGCCCCAGGTTTCCCTCCAAACCGATGTATGGCCAGCCGTCTTTCCAAGTGATGGGAGCCAAAGTAGTAGTACGACCGACAGAATGGAAGTCCATCATGAGCAGGGCATACCAATCGCCGTTTTGGGTCTCTACGATGCCACCTTGGTGGATGTTTCCTGCTGCCACCTCGTTTTCGTTTGCCTTACTGATAGAATAAGCATGTCCTTTATCTGCAATGCGACCTTTCCATTGTGTCAGCCCTACAGGATGGTAGCCGAAAGTCTCGTCTGCCGTTATGGTGCATTGTTCGTAGGGACCATAGATGTTCTTGGCACGAGAGCAGATAGTGCGCCCATTGGGACGATAGTCGGTAGAGATGAGGTAATACATGCCATTTATCTTGTAGGCATGATGTCCCTCTCCTACTCCTGAGCCGTTTTTTATCACGATTCTGTCAGAGCCCTCAACAGGTCCGCTGAGGTCTGCCTTCA
>ODAJ012172008.1_pt1 | contig 24711 bp, 16 predicted proteins | sample 1539241 | NCBI WGS metagenome assembly ODAJ01 (sample SAMN02144231, study PRJEB22623) | gut metagenome | biome: sheep rumen | host: Ovis aries | place: New Zealand
GTGGAATACTTCTCATTCTCACAAAAGCTGGACCGCGCCATTTCCCGACTTGGGAAGAAGGTATATCGCCACATTGCGCTGCATATTGACGGGGGGCTTTTCAAGCTGGAGACGTCACAGATTCTGTTCATTGAGAGCGAAAAGCACAATCTGCATTTCTTTACGACCAGAGGCGAGCTTGTCTCCCGCATGAATATAGGGGAAGCGGAAGCACTTCTTAAGGGATTCGGATTCTATCGCTGCGGGAAAGGCTATATCATCAATCTGGACAAGGTGGATTCCTATTCAGACGGGATCTGCCGGATCGGGAGATATAATGTACCGGTCAGCCGGTCCAAAAAGAAGGAATTCATGAGCATACTGGCCGATCATATAGAGAGCAGCCTTGTATGAGAAGGAGACGTATATGGAGCTTGTAAATGACATACCCCGCTTATATACAGGGATTGCCGAATGGGCGGGGTGCATTGTCATACTACTGTTATGCCGCAGAAAAATGAAAATGGGGTGGTTTGTCCTTGTCAGCATGGCTGCGCTTTTGGTTCAGTGCGGCGTTCTGGTCATAACAGCAGACGTCGACGCCGGGATTACATGGGTCAGTATCATGTTCCTGGCTATTTTTGTGCAGTTTTTCTTTATCGCCTTATGTGCGGATATCCCGCTCCGAGGGGCGATCTACTGCACATCGGCTGCCTTTTTACATGCTGAGTTTGCTGCGTCTTTGGAGTGGCAGCTGCATACATGGATGTCCAGGCACTTTCCGATCGGGGACCGGTGGCTGCTGATCCTGATTGTCGTGTACACGGTGGTATTTCTATATTTTTTCTACAATTCCAGGCAGCATATTACCGAAGACTTCTTAAAGAGTTTGACAAGGCAGGAAGTTATGTCGGTCATTATGATCGCGCTCCTCACCTTTGTGTTTAGTAACCTGAGCTTTATTATCGCAGGGTCGCCCTTTTCAGGGCGTGTCATGGAAGACATTTTCACCATCCGCACCTTGGCGGATGGATTCGGAATCGCTGTCTTTGCCGGGCTTCAGAGCAGCATTTCCGAGCGCCTTGCCCAGAAGGAGCTATATTCGATCCGCCATGTGCTGGACAGCCAGTACGAGCAGTTCCGCAATTATCAGGAAAGTGAAGAGATGCTGCACATGATGCAGCATGATCTCAAGCACCAGATTGAGGGACTGCGCGGCGAAACCAACGAGAAGAAAAGACAGGCGTGGCTGGATGAGATGGAAAATGAGCTGGATAAGTGGTGGCTGCCGCAGAGGACAGGCAATCCCGTTTTTGACACGATCCTTTCGGCGACCTACCGCAAAGCGAGACAACTGGACGTCCGGATCACCTGCGTGGCGGATGGTTCGCTCCTAAGTACCCTGCATGTGGCAGATATCTGCACGATCTTTGGCAATGCGCTGGACAATGCAATGGAAAGCGTCGTGATGATCGCGGAGCCGGAAAGGCGCTTGATCCACGTCTCTGTCTCTGCCCAGAAGGGGTTCATCTTCATTACCGTCGCCAACACGCTCGGAACAGCGCTGATCGAGGCCGAGAACAACACGCTGCTTACGACGAAAAGAGACAAAAAGAACCATGGGTACGGGCTCAAGGGCATCAAATATGTCGTCGGCAAATACGGCGGCAATGTGTCTTACAAGGCGGAGGACGGCTGGTTCCGGCTCAATATTTTGATACCGATGTGAGGGGGCAGAGCCCCCTTTTTGTGTGCCTTTAAAGGCACACCGCTTGTGACAGATAGCGACAGGTTATGTCAAAATCCCTAATGGATACAGTGCATTTGGTATAATGAAAAGACCATATTTTGGTGGGAGCTTTTTAAGCATTACTACAAAAGGGGAGGACATAGGTAATGAAAAAAAGACTGGCACTATTTGTATCACTAAGCCTGGCAGTCGCTATGATGTCGGGCACGGCGATTCCTGTGCTCGCGTCAGAAGGTTCAGCGGATGATCCGTACAAGCTGATCCTGACAGAGGAGCCCAAACCGTCATCCGGATCCCGCAAAGCGGCGGGTGAGGCGGCAGCGGCTGCAGAGCAGGCGGCCGCGGAGGGAGAGAACAGCTCCGACACGAGCGATCCCTACAAGGGCGGCGGTTCGGATACAAGCGATCCGTACAAAGGCACAGGCGGGTCTGATAACAGCGACCCGTATAAAGGAACCGGCGGAGACACGAGTGATCCCTATAAGGGAACCGGCGGCGGAGAGGCAGCGCAGGCGGAAAGCACGCCGGCACCTGTCGTCGAGAAGTATGTTCCCGAACCCGGTGAAGGAGCAAAGTACACGGTTACGGTTACGCCTGACAACTGGGTCAAAATTGAGAACGAGGGAGGAGAGACCCTTGGTCTTTCCCAGACTTCAGGCGTTAAGATCATTGAAGAAGACGGATTTGCTTTCAAGGATCTGAATCAGAACGGAAGCCTGGACGTCTATGAAGACTGGAGAAAACCCGTAGAAGAGCGCGCACAGAACCTGGCCGAGCAGATGCAGGGCGAGGAGAAGGCGCTCATGCTGGCACACGGCGGCTGGGATGGCGATTTCACCACAGAGCCCCTTGCGGCGGATGATGCAACGGCTGTCTATCTGCGCGCAGGCGGACGCGGCGGCGTTACCCGCGCGATCTCGAACGGCGGCGGCGCCCATGCAAAGTGGACCAATGCGATCCAGGAAGTGGCAGAGAGCTGCCTGTACGGTATTCCTGCTATGATCTCCATCGACCCCAGCAATATCTCCGGCCTTGTGGAGAGCGTATCCCTTGCGTCTACCATGGATCCCGAGCTGGCCGCGGAGATCGGCAAGGAAACGGCTAAGCAGTACCGCGCAGCAGGCGTCACAGCGCTGCTCGGACCGCAGGTCGACATTGCTTCTCCCATTATGAGCCGCGCAGGCGGTACCTATGGCGAGGATCCGCAGCTGACGCTTGACATTGCTACTGCATATGTCAATGCGATGCAGTCCACCTATGATGAAAACGGCGAAGATCTCGGCTGGGGCAGCGAGTCCGTATACTGCTTCACCAAGCATTTTGGCGGCGCAGGCTCCACAGAAGGCGGACGCGACGACCATACCTATGCCGGAAGATACACAGTATTCCCGGGAGAGAACCTGGAAGCGCACCTGATCACGTATTTTGACGGTGTATTCAACCTTCCCGGCAAGACCGGCAAATCCGGTATCATGACCCAGTATGCGATCAACGTCGATAAGGACGGAAATGCATTCGGCGGAGAGTATGCAGGCGCATACAACGAATTTATGTACAGCCTTCTCGACGAAGTCGGATATGACAGTCTCCGCATTACAGACTGGGGCGTATTCGGCGGACTGGGCGAGAAGACCGGTGGACTTTGGGGAACAGAGAGTCTCTCAGAGCCTGAACGTGTTGCGCTCGGATTTGAGCGCGGCGTGAATATCCTCGGCGGCTACGGCGGCTACGGCGGCATCGGTGCGATTGCGGAGGGTTATCATGTACTTGCTGACCGCATCGGCGAGGAAGAAGCCAATAAGATCCTCACAAAAGCGGCTTACAATTACATTTATGTGATGATGAACCTTAAGATGTTCGAGCAGCCTTATAACGACAGCGCCTATGCTGATTCGATCATTTTCAGCCAGGAAGCAAACGCGTATGGACTGGAAACCCAGAAGAAGTCTGTCGTAATGATCAAAAACGACGGCGTGCTCACAGGCGAAGCGAAGACCGATAAGCCCAAGGTCTATGTGCCTTATGTCTACAGCACCGGTTTCTCCGCAAACTGGATGATGGGCGTCAATGAAGGAACTCCTTCCTGGGCTCCCGGGCTTGATCTTGATGCGCTCGGACAGTATTTTGACGTCGTGACGGATACGCCCGGAACGGCATCCGGCGCACCCGGACAGGACGGAAATCCGACGTTCACCAAGGATGATATCACAAGAGCTACCGCAGAAGAGATCGCTGACTGCGACTACATCCTTGTCGGTATGACCGGCGCGTTCAGCGCATCCTACAACTCTCACCTGCAGGCGGCGTTCGGAGCGCCCAGAGATCTGACCGGAATCGAAGATTTCTATTATCCCGCTTCCCTGCAGTACGCGGAATACACGGCAGACACCGCACGTGATCCTTCGATCAGCGGCAATGTCGTAGACGGCGAGAAAGAGAATCGCTCTTACAAGGGAAGAACCGCTCCGGCAGATCCCAACTATGGACACCTGGAAGCGCTTCAGTATGCGAAATCGATTGCCGGCGACATCCCTGTGATCGCGGCAGTCAGCATGGAAAGAGGCATGGTCTGGACAGAAGTTGAGCCTCTCTGCGACGTGATCTTTGTATCCTATAATGCCCAGAAGGTCGACGCCATCGCGCAGATGATCCTTGGTCAGGCAGAGCCTTCAGGCCTTCTGGTATTCCAGCAGCCGGCTTCCATGGAAGCGGTTGAGGCACAGGTGGACGATGTTCCCCGTGATGTGGAGTGCTACAAGGATTCTGTCGGAAACACCTATGACTTTGCATTCGGTATGAACTGGTCCGGCGTTATCAACGATGCGCGCACTGCCAAGTATACCGCAGAGCCTCTCACCAAAGTTAAGAGCCACGACTTCGGCGACAAGTTAAAGACGGCGGCAGCAGAATAATGGACCGCCGGGCATGACCCGGACGTCCCGCTGCATCGAAACCACACTATAGATAAGGAGGAAGAAAATGCTTAATTTTCTGTCATCACTGCTGTCCCCGATTTTTACTCCGATGGGTGTCAGCCAGGCAGACCTCAATGCATATCTGAACCAGCTTTCGGGATATGTATATGCGATCCTGTTCATCCTTGTCGCGATGATCCTGCTCCTGATCTTCGCGGGTAAGATCAACAAAAAGAATAGCGGAATTATCCGCCTCGCGTCCGTTCTCGGCGCCCTGGCAGGGATCGTGATCATTGTCAACGCGATCTGCTTTGGTCCCATGTACAACAACGTATCCGGCTACCTGAATGCTTCCAAGATTCAGCTCTCTGACGAGACCGTGGCACAGAGCCGCGCAACTGTACAGAAGGTCGGCGAGGAAGGGGTGGTTCTGTTAAAGAACAATGGAATCCTGCCTCTTACAGATACCAAGAAACTCAACGTTTTCGGATGGTCTTCCACCAATCCGATCTACGGAGGAACCGGATCCGGCTCTTCGAGCTCCGCAACCGCAGTCAGCATCCTGCAGTCCCTTAAGGACGCCGGATTTGAGCCCAACGAAGGCCTCTCCGGCATGTATGTGGAGTACCGCGCGGAGCGTCCCACCATCGCGATGGCCAGCCAGGACTGGACAGTTCCGGAGCCTCCGGTCAGCGTTTACAACGACAACATGATGAACGCGATCCACGAGTACTCCGATACGGCGGTCATCGTCATCGGCCGCAGCGGCGGTGAAGGCGCGGACCTTCCCACTGATATGAAGGCAGTTCTCGACGGCACCTACAATCCCGCTGAGAAGGTCTCTGCTGCCCCCGGCAACTACGGCTACATGAACGCAGTTGCATGGAACAACGGCGCGTACGATGACTTCGAAGCAGGCGAGTCCTACCTCGAGCTCTCCGTCACAGAAGAGAATCTGGTCGAGAAGGTATGCTCCGAGTTCGACAAGGTCATCGTGATCATCAACGCAAACAACGCTATGGAGCTGGGATGGGTCGACGACTATCCGCAGATCGGCGCTGTCCTTCTTGCTCCCGGCTCCGGTATCACCGGTTTCGCGGCACTCGGCGAAGTGATGAGCGGCGCGGTGAACCCTTCCGGAAGAACCGTAGACACATTTGTCAAAGACCTGTTCGCAACACCTTATATCAACAATATCGGAGAGATGTCCTTCACCAACGTGGATGATCTTAAGCAGCAGATCGCTGCCGCTGATGGTGCATATGAAGGAACGCTTTCTTTCGTCAACTATGTCGAGGGCATCTATGTAGGCTACAAGTATTATGAGACCGCATCCGATGACGGCGCGATCAAATACGAAGACTATGTCCAGTATCCTTTTGGATATGGTCTCTCCTACACGACATTTGAGCAGAAGATCGACAACTTCAAGGCAGACGACAAGGCAGTCACATTCGACGTCACTGTAACAAATACAGGAAGTGTCGCCGGCAAGGATGTCGTAGAAGTATACTTCACACCTCCGTATACAGACGGCGGCATTGAGAAGGCTTCTGTCAACCTGATCGATTTCGCGAAGACCGAAGTGATCGAGCCCGGCGCTTCTCAGACAGTCAGCTTCGCGATCAACACCGAAGATATGGCGGCGTTTGACTCCGAGAGCATCAAGATCCCGGGCGGCGGCTACATCCTCGAGGCCGGAGAGTACAAAGTGTCTGTCCGCTCCGATTCCCACACAGTTCTGGACGAGCAGGCGTTTACGATCGCTGCAGACATCGATTACAGCCTGAACGGACGTGAGAGCGATAAGATCCCTGCTGTAAACCAGTTTGAGGAATATGCAAGAGGTGACTTCGAGGTCCTCTCCCGCGCAGGCGGCTTTGCAAACTATGACGCGACTTGCGGACGCAAGCTCACAGACGAAGACTTCGTGATGGATGATGCCACACGCGCAAAGGTCGAGGAATACGCCTTTGGCACATATGACGGAACCAAGTACAACAATCCCGAGGATGAAATGCCGACAACAGGCGCCAAGAATGGCCTTACGCTGGCAGATCTGACCGGCAAAGCCTATGATGATCCCGCCTGGGACCAGCTTCTTGATCAGCTCTCCTTTGAAGACATGGCGACAATGATCAATGTCGGCGGCTGGCAGACTGCACCGATTGAATCTGTCGGTAAAGTGGGAACCTCCGATTGTGATGGACCGGCCGGTCTCTCCAACTTCATCACCGGCGCGTACGGAAGCGCATATCCCGCAGAGACTCTGATGGCGATGACGTGGAACAAGGATCTGGCGTATGAGATCGGAACCTCCATGGGGCAGGAGTACCAGGATGCCAACAACTATGGCTGGTATGGCCCTGCGATGAACACACACAGAAGTGCGTTCGCAGGAAGAAACTTCGAGTATTATTCCGAGGACGGCGTTCTGGCAGGCCTGATTGCAGCAAGCGAGATCAACGGCGCGGCTACAAAGGGCGTATACCCTTACATCAAGCACTTCGCAATGAACGATCAGGAGACCAACCGCTGCTCCTTCCTTCTTACCTATGGCCCTGAGCAGGCTTTCCGTGAGATTTATCTCAAGCCCTTCGAGCTGGCAGTAAAGAACTATGAAGGAACCTCTTTGGCAGCGATGTCCGCATTCAACTGGATTGGCACAGAGCCCGGATGCGCGAACAATGAACTGCTCAATACCGTTCTTCGCGGTGAGTGGGGCTTCGTCGGAATGGTTGAGACTGACTACAACGGTTCCTACGGCTATCAGATCACAGACCACTGCATCCGCAACGGCAACGACCTGATGCTCGGCTTCAACGGCGCGGCATCCAACGTTCTCTCCGACCAGAGCGCTACAGCTGTGAAGGCAATGCGCCAGGCCTGCAAGAACATCCTGTACACGGTCGGCAACAGCGGCTACTACACAGTGAATGACCAGAGTAAGAGCGGCGGACTGTCCCGTATGCAGAAGATCTTCTATGGTCTCGACGCGCTCACAGCAGCGATCGTGATCATCCCGCTGGCACTCGTTTTCATGAACAAAAAGAAAAAAGCAGCATAACAAACAACAGCGGATCTGAGGATTCGAGGTGTCAGGCACACTTAGTGTGCCTGACACATTTTACCAGTTATTCCGCGGAAAAGACCATTTATGCAGATATAGCCATACAGATCGGTTTTTTTGCTATCATCAAGTGGTCATAGTACAACAGAAAGATTCGGATGAAGGGAGTATCAATGAAGCACAAAGAACTGATCGACCAGCTCACGCTGGAGGAAAAGGCCGCGCTGCTCGGCGGAAAAGGAGAATGGGATTCAAGAGATATCCCCCGCCTCAATATTCCGTCGATGATCATGTCCGACGGCCCTCACGGACTCAGAAGACAGGCGGGGGCAGGAGACCACCTCGGCCTTAACGCTTCTCTTCCGGCCACATGCTTTCCTACTGCCGCGACAATGGCTAACAGTTGGGACAAGGACCTCGGCACAGAAGTTGGCGTCGCACTGGGTGAGGAAGCCAAAGCTATGGGTGTCAATATTTTGCTTGGTCCCGGTATGAATATTAAGAGAAGCCCGCTCTGCGGACGAAATTTCGAATATTTTTCGGAGGATCCTTATCTGGCAGGCAAGATGGCGGCTTCCTATGTAAAGGGAATCCAGAGCCAGGGCGTATACTCCTGTATCAAGCATTTCGCAGTGAACTCTCAGGAGGAGCGCCGCATGGCGATGAACGCTGTTGTGGATGAGCGCACCCTGCGCGAGATCTACCTGACCGGCTTTGAACTGGCGATCGATGAGGCGAAGCCCGGTTCTATCATGACATCCTATAACCAGGTCAACGGCGAGTATGCCAATGAGAGCATGCATCTTCTCAAGGATATTCTGCGCGGCGACTGGGGATTTGATGGATTTGTCGTCTCCGACTGGGGCGGCGCCAACGATCATGTCACGGCTGTAAAGGCAGGCTCCGACCTGGAGATGCCGGCGCCGGGTCTCGGCTCTGCAAGAGAGCTGGTGGAAGCGGTCAAGAACGGCAGCCTTTCTATGGAAGATCTGGACGCGCGTGTCGATGAGCTTCTGGACGCAGTCCTTACAACGACAGAAGCGGCCAAGGGACACAGCGAGGAATTTGACATTGAGGGCCACCATGCACTGGCCAGAAAAGCAGCTGCAAACTGCGCAATCCTTCTTAAGAATGAAGAGGGGATCTTGCCGTTAAAGGCGGGCACCAAGGTTGCGGTTGTCGGCGACTTCGCTTTCCAGCCCAGATACCAGGGTGCAGGCTCCTCCATGGTCAATTCCACTAAGGTAGAGACGATCGAGAACCTGATCAAGGAAGAGAAGGATCTTGAAGTCACGGCAATGTGCCACGGCTATAAGAGAAGCGGCGAAGCGGATACCGCGCTCCTGAGCGAAGCTGTCAAGGCAGCGGAAGGAGCGGACGTTGTCCTCTACTTCTTCGGTCTCGATGAAATGAGCGAGTCCGAGGGACTTGACCGCACGCATATGCACATCCCGCAGGTACAGGTAGACGTGCTCCGCGCGATGGCCAAGGTCAATCCCAACGTAGTCGGCGTGATCAGCGCAGGCTCCTCCATCGAGATGGAGTGGGAGGATTCCCTGAAGGCGATCCTGCACGGCTATCTGACAGGCCAGGCGGGCGCAGGCGCGATGCTCGACCTCCTCACAGGCCGCATCAATCCTTCCGGCAAGCTGACAGAGACCTATTCCATGGTATATGAGGACATCCCGTCCTCCGCATATTATCCGGCCAAGGAGAGAAACTCTGATTACAGAGAAGCGCTGTATGTCGGATATCGGTATTTTGACACCTATAAGAAGGCTGTCCGCTATCCCTTCGGATTCGGTCTGTCCTACACGACCTTTGCGTACTCTGATCTCAAGGTCGCAGAGAACGGCGTGACCTTCACGATCACCAACACCGGCAGCTGCGACGGCGCAGAAGTCGCACAGCTCTACGTCGGACTTCCCGGCAGCAAGATCCTGCGCGCTGAGAAGGAACTTAAGGGCTTCGCGAAGGTATTTCTGAAAGCCGGCGAGTCCAAGACGGTTGCAATTCCGTTCGATAAATACACATTCCGCTATTGGAACGTCAAGAAGAACGGATGGGCTGTCGAGGGCGGCACTTACGCGATCAGCGTAGGCAGTTCTGTGGCGGATATCTGTCTCACAGGCACACTGGAAGTGGTCGGCGACGCGGCACCTGCACCTTATGATGAGGCGAAGCTCGCGGCCTACAGAGAAGGAAAGCTCAAAGAGATCCCGGATGAGGCGTTCGCAGAGCTCCTGGGCGGACCGGTTCCGGATGGCAGCTGGACCAGTGAACTGACAGAGAACGACGCGATCTGCCAGCTGGTCAACGCAAAGAGCGGCCTTGCGAGATTTGTCTACAAGCAGCTCGAGAAGAAGAAACAGGCTGCAGACGCGGCAGGCAAGCCCGATCTGAATGTTCTGTTTATCTACAACATGCCTTTCAGAGCGATCGGCAAGATGACAGGCGGCGCAGTCGACAAGAAGATGGTCGAAGGTATGGTGGAAGTAGTCAACGGACACTTCTTCGGCGGACTGGGCAAGGTGATCGGCGGCTACTTCGCAAACGGCCGTGAGAACAAGAAATACGAGAAATTACTGAAGGGAGATAAGTGAGCAAATGAAAGACTTTATGAATAACTTCGCGCAGAAGCATCCCAAGGCGGCGCAGTGGATCCGCGAAGGCGGCCTGTTCATTCTCTTCAGCTATGTGGTCACTTTTATCAAGTACCTGCTGCTGACATTCCTCCCCGGCTTCTACCATGGTTTGGTAGGAGACGTAGAGTGGGTGTGGCCCGGTATCCGGACACAGATGTTTGGCGTTCCCTTCACATTGGCACTGATCGGAAACAGTCTTGCAGACGGAGGTCTTGCCTTCACTCTGGCCAACTATACATCCATCATCCTGGGTGAATGCATCAACTTCCCGCTGCAGAGGAACGTAACCTTCCGCAGTAAGGGCCCGGTCGGACTGCAGATCTTTTTCCACGCACTGGGAACGATCGGCGTCATGCTGGTCATGAACCTGTTCACCTGTATCTGGAACCCTGTTACGGCAGCAATCGGCATTCCGGACGCAGTCCGCAACATCGTGACAACGATCGCGACGGGCGGCGTCGCAATGGTCATCATCTTTGCCATTGACAAGACTATTTTCGCCCCCGGCTTTGGCGAGAAGAAATAATCCCGCGCAGGGAGCGGCAGCGTAAGCCGCTGGTCGGAGGACCTGATGTGATCCGATACAGATCCCCTCTCCGGTTTCGGAGAGGGGATTTTTGTTGCAAATAATCTTTACGAATTATGCAAATGTTGCAATTTTCTGATTTAGGAGTATGCTAAAAGAGATATTTTATCTAACTATGTACCAAACCGGTTTCGGCCGGTAAAGTCGGGAGACAATATGGCAATACTGTTGTTTCTTCTGTGGATCATATGGAACGGAAGGCTGAGCGTGGAAATTATCCTCTTCGGCGTACTTCTGACTGTGCCCGCTTTTTTATTCGGAGTAAAAGTGCTGGGTTACAGTCTTGAAAGTGAGTGCCGGTTCTGGAGGAACTTCCCGCTCTTTTTGTTATACACGCTGACCCTGATCCGGGAGATCTTTAAGGCGGCGCTGGCAGTCGCATTGCTCGCATTTGATCCGAAAGGGAAACCGGAACCGGTGATCGTGGAATTTGACTCCGGACTCCCCACCGACTTTCAGAATGTGCTTCTTGCAAATTCCATCACACTGACGCCGGGCACATATACGCTGTTTCAGGATAAGGATCACTTTGTGGTCCACTGCCTGCGCAGGGAATATGCAGAAGGAATGGACAATTCCACGTTTGTAGAGCTGCTCAGAAAGGTGAAATGAGGTTTCCGGAATATGACTGTTGAGACTGCATATCAATATCTATACGGCGGCGCGCTGATCGTCTTTCTCATTCTGATCGGAGCAATGGTCGTCCGCTCTATCATAGGGCCGCGCAGCACAGACAGGATCATGTCCGTCAACATGCTGGGGACCATGACGATCTCGTCCATCGCGATCCTTTCATTTATCCTGAAAGAGGAGTACTTGGCAGACGTGGCGCTGATCTACGCGATGATCAGCTTCGTGGCAGTCCTGATGATGGCGTCTATGTTCATTCCGGCCAAACCCAAAAAGCCCAGGCTGGACGCAGAGAGAAAAAGCAGCGCGGCAGAGCGCTCCGAAGAGAGCACCGACCCGCACAGCATGCAGGAAGGAGGAGCAGAATGATAGAGTGGATCCGATTTGCGATAGCAGCCATTTTGATGATCCTGGCGCTCTGCTCATTTATTGCCGCAGTGACCGGCGCATACAGATTCGGATTTGTCATGAACCGGATGCATGCGGCCGGAATCGGGGATACGGCGGGCATCTTTCTGGTGATCCTGTCATTGGCCGTGGCGCTTGGCCCCGGGATGAGCACCTGGAAGCTTCTCATCCTGGTATTCTTTTTGTGGTTCACGTCCCCTGTCTCGACGCATTTTCTGGGGCAGGTGGAATATTATACAAATCCCATACTTCGCAAACATGTAAAGAAAGCGGAGATACAGGAGAAAGGAGAGGCCGATGCAGCTGACTGAGATCGCAAGGATCATCCTGCTGATCCTGCTGGTCGTCTGCGCGATCGGCGTCAACTTCGGAAAGAGCCTTCTGCAGGCGGTGATCATCTTTATGTCCTACAGTTCTATTATGTGTATTCTGTGGGTCCTTCTTGAATCGCCGGACCTTGCGATCACGGAGGCGGCTGTCGGAGCGGGAGTCAGCAGTGTTTTGTTCATGCTTACGCTGCGCAGGATCCGGACAGAGGACCTGCGGCTGGAGGCGCTGGAGACGGAGGCCCATATAGCGGAAGCTGAAAAGATGAAGGAACAGACAGGCGCAAAGCAGGCTGCAAAGGCAGCCGGCACAGAGAAGGGACCGGAGGAAAAGGCCCGCTGAGGCCGCAGATAAAGGGTAGACGACAGTGATCAAACTATTATTTGACGTGGAACTGGATGAAGACCTGAGCGCAGGAGAAGAAAGCGACCTTCTCGAGAACGTGATGACAGGCGCAGAGGTCCACGACAGTACACGTGAAAAAGTCAAAACAGAAAAAGGGTACTACAAAGATTATGTCCGCAGAGTACAGTGGACACAGAATCTTGTTGAGATCGAAAACAACGGATTCAGGATCTTCTATACATCCGTCGCTGTGATCAGCTGCGCGCTTCTGATCGGCATGCTGCTCTTTACGATCTCCTTTCTGCCCCGTTATGGAGTGGAGAACCCGGAAGGGCTGGACGTGGTCCGCAGATATGTGGAGCACGGGCTGCAGGAGACCGGCGCGATCAATATCATTTCCGGCATTATCCTGGATTACAGGGCGTTTGATACGCTGGGAGAATCGCACGTGCTGTTCACCGCACTTATGTGTGTGACCGTACTGCTGCGGATCGACAAGAAGAATATGCGGACCCAGTATGAGGATTTCTATCTGATCCGCGATGAGAAATACCATGAACTGTACGGGGAGTCGATCATGCGGGGCGTTGCGGTAGTTCTCCTTCCCTGCCTGTTTCTGTACGGGGCCTATGTGCTCCTCAACGGACAGAATTCTCCCGGCGGAGGTTTTTCAGGCGGCGCTGTGGTAGGCTCGGGACTGATCATCTGCGCGGCAGCATATGGCTTCAACAGCACAGACCGCATGATCACGAGAAAGACAGCCGGTCTGATCGCGTTCTTCGCGCTTGGATTTTACAGTTTCGCGAAGGGATATGTGTTCTTTACGGGTGCCAACGGAATAGAAAACCATATTCCCAAAGGGCAGCCCGGCGCGATCCTCAGCGGCGGACTGATCCTGCCGCTGGATATTGCCGTGGGACTGGTGGTCGCATGCACCATGTTCGGTTTTTACAGCCTGTTCCGAAGAGGCAGCATTGGAAAAGAGGTCTGATATGGAAAATCTGCTAGCCAACAGCACGGAAGCCGTAGCGATCATACTATTCGGCATAGGCTTTACGATGCTCTTATTTCACAGAAATCTGTTCAGGAAACTGATCGGACTCAATGTCATGGATACCGGCGTTTTCCTGTTTCTGGCATCCATGGGATACATTGAGGGGCGCAAGGCGCCGATCATCACAAACGGGATCCAGAGCACGGAAGCCTACATCAATCCGCTTCCCGCGTCGCTGGTACTGACGGGAATCGTCGTCTCCGTCTCGGTAACGGCGATCATGCTCTCTTTGACGGTGCGTCTCTATATGCGCTATCACACACTGAATCTGGATGAGATCTACAAGATGTCCGAACACCTTGAAGATGACCGGTAACGGAGGACCCGCGCAGTGGACTTTATCAGAAACTTCCCGATGTTCAGCGTTGTGCTGAGCCTGTTTTCAGGCGTGCTCTGCACATTGCTCCCGGGCAAAAAAGCAAGAATATATACGATCGCCTATGAGTGTGTGCTCATCGCGATGGCAGCCGCGGTACTCTGGTTCACGGTGCATACGGGGGCGTCCTTTACGTATGTGATGGGCGAATTTCCGGCGCCGTGGGGAAATGAACTGCGGGCAGGCGTCCTGGAGAGCGCAGTAGCGCTCCTGTTCATGAGTGTTATGCTCTGCTCTGTACTGGCCGGCAAACGCTATGTGGATCAGGATATCGACGAGAGCAAGATCAATCTCTATTACACGATCCTGAACCTGATGACAGCGGCGATCATGGCCATGACCTGGACCAACGACATCTTCTCCGGCTATGTATTTCTGGAGATCCTGACCCTTACCAGCTGCGGCATCCTGATCGTGCGTGAGATCGGAAGGACGACGCTTGCGGCGGTCCGCTACATGATCCTCAACCTTGTGGGATCGGGACTTTTCCTTCTGGGCGTGGTGCTGATGTACGACATCACGGGAAACCTTCTGATGGTCCCTATGCAGCATGAGATCGCTATGCTGTATCAGGATCCCGGCGCGCGCGTCGTGCTGATCATGGCGGCGGGCATCATCACGATCGGTCTTTCGATCAAGAGCGGTCTCTTCCCCTTCCACTACTGGATGCCTGACACCTATGGCTGGGCGACGCCCACTTCAGCGTCGATCCTGTCGTCCCTGGTATCCAAGTGCTACATTTTCCTTTTGATCAAAATATACTGGCGCGTGATCGGGATCGACATATTTACTAAGATGCCGATCCGCAACATAGTATTTGTCCTCGGCCTCTGTGGTATGATCTTCGGCTCTGTGTCGGCGATCCGCGCGGACAATATCAACCGTATGGTGGCCTTTTCCTCCGCGGCGCAGATCGGCTATATCTATATGGGCATCGGTCTCGGAGGCATTGCCGGATTTACGGCAGCGGTGTTCCACATTATGGCGCACGCAGTCACCAAGTCGCAGCTGTTTCTGACTACGCCGAGGCTTGCCGAGATATCAGGCAACAGTCTCCGGTTCAAAAACCTGCAGGGCTGCGCGCTGAAGGACCCCAATGCAGGGCTGTTCTTCTTGCTGCCCAGCCTGTCCATGATCGGCATTCCGATCTTCGCGGGCTTCTCGTCCAAGCTGTTTTTTGGCATGGCGGCAGCAGATAACGGAGGGATCAAGCTGATCCTGGTCATGCTCACAATGGCGGCCAGTTCCATGCTCAACGCGCTGTACTTTATCCGCACACTGATCAGGATCTATTCGCCGGGAGATGACCGCGAAGTCAGGATCCCGCACAGACTTGATTACAACATCCCCATGTTCGCGCTTACCGCGGGAAATCTTGCGATGGGACTGTTCAGCTGGATCTTCGTCGGTGCTATCCAGCAGGGATTCACAATGTTCATGTAAACGAAAGGGAGAGAAAACTATGCTTATGCTCGCGGCTATCATGATACCGGTCATCGGAGGAATCGCGATCTATGCGGTGTCGTCTGACGGCCGCAGCAGAAACGCGCTGTATGCAGTCTGCATGCTCCTGACGGACGCGGCGGTGATCGCAGCCGCCTTTAGAAGTTCTCCGATCGTACTGGCACAGCTCTCGGAAGGTATCTTTGTGGCGTTCCGGGCAGATACGCTGGGCAGGTGCTTCCTTGCGGTGGCCCTGATCCTGTACACCTGCATCCTCTTCTACTCATTTGAGTATATGAAGATGGAAGAGCGGCTCCCCCTCTTTTACCTGTTCTACTTCATTTCAATGGGCGCGATCATCGCGGAATGCTTCTCCGCTAACCTTGTGACCATGTACCTGAGCTTCGAGTTTCTGACCCTCTCCACCATGCCTCTGGTGCTGCATGAGAGGACCAAAGAAGCTGTGGCGGCGGGTCTCAAATATCTGTTTTATTCGATCGCCGGCGCTATGATGGGCCTTCTGGCTATTTTCTTTGTATATCATTTCGCGGCGGACGCCTCCTGGTTTGACTATGGCGGATTTCTGGACACCGCGAAGATCGCCGGTCATGAGACGGTTCTGTATGCGGCCACGCTGGCAGGCGTCATCGGATTCGGCGCCAAAGCCGGTATGTATCCGCTTCACGGATGGCTTCCCGCAGCGCACCCCATCGCGCCTGCGCCAGCATCCGCGCTTCTCTCCGCACTGATCGCCAAGGGCGGCGTACTTGCGGTGATCCGGCTGATCTATTTCTCTGTCGGCGCTGACATTGTCCGGGGGACCTGGGTCCAGCGCGCCTGGATGTGCCTTGCACTCCTGACTATTCTCATGGGTTCCACTATGGCTTTCCGCGAGGAGATCCTGAAGAAGAGGCTCGCCTATTCGACAGTCAGCCAGATCTCCTATATCATGCTCGGCCTGTCACTTATGACGGATGAAGGGCTCAAGGGCGGCCTTTTACACGTTCTCAGTCATGCATCTGCTAAGAGCTGCCTGTTCCTGGTAGCCGGCGTGTTCATTTACAAATTAAGGATCCGCAGGACAACGGAGCTTCCCGGTATCGGAAAGACTATGCCGCTCACGCTGGCCTGCTTTACGGCCGCGTCGATCTCTCTGGTCGGTATTCCGCCCATGGGCGGATTTACCAGTAAGTGGGCGATCGCAGCGGCGGCCATGGACAGCGGAACCGGTCTTTTCGCGGTACTGGGACCTGTCGTACTGCTGATCTCCGCGCTTCTGACTGCGGGATATCTGCTGCCGATCATGGTGGACGGATACTTTACGGGCGGCGCTACCGGATATGAGAACGAGGAAAAGGCGGAACCCAACGCGCTCATGCTCGTGCCGCTGTTCATTCTCTGCGGCTGCTCTTTGCTGGTTGGTCTTTTTGGAAGTATTTTTGCCGGCAGCCTTGTATTCTGAGGCGGTGTCCGGACAGATCCGGAAAAGGTTCATGGAATCTGAATTTTGACCCGGGAAGCTGATCCCGGATCGGTTTGTTGATCATGTAAGCGGGAGGAGATGGATCTTGAGCCCTTTGTTTCTGCTGATTCCCATATTGCTGCCGCTCGCAGGCGGACTTGCAATGCTGGTGAGACCCATAAAGGATGTGACGCGCAGAAGGATCTGGTGTGAAGCTGTGACGTGCGCTGCGTCTGCCTGTGTCTGGGCAGCCGCGCTCTTTGTGCGCCGCGATCCGGTGTCCGTCTACAGTTTTACCCGCGGATTCGCGGTCAATTTCCGCCTGGACGGCATGGCCAATGTGTTCGCGCTGATGATCTCGATCATGTGGCCGCTGGTCCTTTTATACGCGTTCGATTATATGAAGGGAGACGAAGCACGCAACCGCTTCTTTGCTTTCTTTATCATGACTTACGGCGTGACGCTCGGCGTCTGCTATTCGGCGGACATGATCACTATGTATCTGTTCTTCGAGATGCTGACACTGGTTACGATCCCTCTGGTTTCTCATTACGGGGGGCATGAGAGCATGTTCGCGGGGCGCAAATACGCGGCCTATACGATCGGCGGAGCCTCCCTGGGCTTTATGGCGGTCGTCCTGACGACCATGTTCGGCGCCTCCGGCACCTTTATCTACGGCGGGAGTATTGACGGAACGTATGACGCGCGCATGCTTCTGCTTGCGTTTGTCCTCGGGTTTATCGGTTTTGGCGCCAAGGCAGCCGTCTTTCCGCTTCACGACTGGCTCCCGACGGCATCTGTCGCACCTACGCCTGTAACAGCGCTGCTGCACGCAGTCGCAGTGGTCAATTCCGGCGTTTTTGCCGTGATGCGCATGACGTACTATGTGTTCGGCGCGGATTTCCTGCGGGGAACGATCGCACAGGCCATCTGCCTCGTACTTGCGATATTCAGTCTGCTGTTCGGTGCAGTTCAGGCACTGCGGGAGAGACACTTTAAGAGAAGACTTGCTTATTCAACGATGAGCAACCTTTCCTATATGATGCTCGGCGCCATGACTATGTCGCCGCTTGGACTGAAAGCGGGCCTTGCCCATATGGTGTTCCACGGGATCATCAAGATCTGCCTCTTTATGTGTGCAGGCGCCTTCATGCATCGCGCGCGCAGGACCTACATATATGAGATCAACGGGATCGGGCGCCGGATGCCGTACACATTTACCGCATACACCCTGTGTGCCCTCTCGCTGACAGGTATTCCGCTCTTTTGCGGTTTTGTCTCCAAGTGGCAGCTCCTGCAGGCGACTCTGAGGGCGGCCAGTGAAGCGGCAGGAAATGCCGTTCCGGATTCACGCCTTTCACAGATCCTTCCCTATATTTTCTATGCGGGCACAACCGCGCTGGTCATCGCAGCCTTTTTGTGTGCGATGTATACGCTTTCTATCAGCGTGCGAGCGTTCTTCCCGATGGATGACAAGGACTGGTTCAGAGAAAAGAAGGTGAAGGAGGCAGGCCCGCTGATGCTGGTTCCTATATGGATCTTTGCTGCTGTCAATCTGGCTCTGGGCGTATGCCCCGGACCTATCCTTGCGGTTCTGACCGCGATCGGAGAAGGGCGGATGTAAAGCTGGTAGGAGGTAAACGATGCTGATCGCGCTGATTGTCTTCGGACCGTTTTTGGGAGCCGCGGCGGCGGCCGTCATAGGAAAACATAATGAAAAAGCCGGTGACTATACGGCTTTATTCGTGGCGGCCTGCGTTCTGGGACTGACCCTTGTCCTGGCGCGCTCAGCGGGGAGCACGCCGCTCTATCCGCTGGAAGTGGGCGCCATGGCGGAGGCCGCCGTTTCTGTATGTCCGGAATTTGCGGTCCCCGGTATCCTGTCAGGCGGACTTTCCTTCTCTGTAAATGGCTTCCGTGCGGTCTACGCGGTGATCACGGCGCTCATGTGGGCGGCAACGACCCTGTTCGGCCTGGAATACTTTGCCCACGAGAGAGAGAATATCGGCCGCTACCGCTTCTTCGTCCTGTTTACGCTCGGCGCCGTGGAGGGCGTCATGCTCTCGGCGGATCTGATGACCGCTTTTGTCTTCTTCGAGATCCTGTCTTTTACTTCCTTTACATGGGTCATCCATGAGGAGACCCGCGACGCGGTCAACGCCGGCTATACATATCTGTTTGTCGCGGTGATCGGCGGACTGCTGCTGTTCATGGGACTGATCCTTCTTGACCACAACTGCGGGACGCTCTCTTTTGAGGGGCTCTCGGAAGCGCTCCGCGGCGCAGGCGCGTCGGCCGGCAGCACTGCGGATCCGCAGATATTGGCAGCAGGCGTACTGATCCTTCTGGGTTTTGGCGCCAAGGCGGGCATGTTCCCGCTGCATGTATGGCTTCCCAAGGCACATCCCATTGCGCCGTCGCCGGCCTCTGCACTTCTGTCAGGTATTCTGACCAAGGTCGGCATCTACGGAATCCTGATGACAGCGCTTTACGTGCTGGCGGGAGAGCTTCGCTTCGGCCTGATCGTGTGGGCGGCGGGCATGATCACCATGCTTCTTGGCGCGGTCCTTGCCCTCTTCTCCGTCAACCTCAAGCGGACACTCGCGTGTTCATCCATGTCGCAGATCGGATTTATCCTGACGGGCATCGGAACGGTGGTCCTGATGGGGGCGGCCGGCAGCGGAGAAGCAGCTATGACAGCGCTTGCGGGCACTGTACAGCATATGATCAACCACTCACTGCTCAAGCTGACGCTGTTCATGGCGGCTGGCGTGGTTGTGATGAATCTGCATACACTGACGCTGGACGAGATCCGCGGATGGGGCAGGAATAAGACCTTCCTCAAGATCGCCTTCGCGCTCGGCGGGCTTGGGATCAGCGGCGTACCGCTCTTTAACGGATATATCAGCAAAACACTCCTCCACGAGGGGATCGTTGAGTCGATCCACGTCATGAGGGAGATCGCGGCGGAACCGGCAGAAGCGGGATTGAGTATCATGGCAGAAAAGCTGGCAGTGCTTCTCTCAGCAGGCGAGTGGGTGTTCCTGTTCTCCGGCGGACTCACATTCGCCTACATGACCAAGCTCTTTATCTGTATCTTTATTGAAAAGAACCGCGATGAAGCGCGGCAGGACGCATATGACCGCAGCCCGGTGTGTATGAATCCAGCAAGTACGGCAGTCATTCTCGGCTCCTCGGCGTTTATGGTGATCCTGGGAATGCCCCCGGTGACAAAGAGGCTGATCGCCTTTGCGCTTGGCAGCGAAGAGATCATGCATTTCTCAGCCTTCACCGGGGAAAACCTCAAGGGCAGCTGTATATCGCTGGCGATCGGCGGCGCTGTCTATCTGTTCATTGTCCGGCGTGTGCTCTTCCGCGACGGATCCTACGTCAACCTGTGGCCGCAGAAGCTGGATCTGGAGGAGCGCCTCTACAGACCGGCGCTCACTAAATGGCTCCCGGGCGCTATAGGCGCGGTCGCAGCTGTATTCGGAGAGAACAAAGTGCTCAGGCCGCTTTGCAGTAAAGGCTTCTTCCGTGCTTTCCAGAGCATCATGTTCCTTTTCAGTATCAGTACGGACTATATCATTCTCTCCCTTCGAAAAACGATATTCCGTGAGAAGAAAGTGCGGCAGAGCGGCGTCGGACAAATCAGCCGAATCCGCATGGTCATCGAGGGTACGGAAGAGGCGGCGGCACCCGTTATACGCAATTTTACGTTCGCTTTGCTGATGACTTGTCTTGGAATCCTCGTCATTTTGGGTGTTTTGCTCATTGTAATTATTCATATTACGGCATAAACTCTCATAGAAAGAATTTAATAAGACGAAATAACAAATAAAGGATGTGAATATGACTATATTCGATATTTTGACCCTGTTCGGCGGCCTTGCCATGTTCCTGTACGGTATGCGCCTCATGGGAGACGGCCTCAAAGAGAGTTCTTCAGGCGCCCTCAAGAAGGCCATGGAGTCGGTTACCAACAACCCAGTCAAGGCTTTTGTGCTGGGCCTCGCCGTCACAGCGATCATCCAGTCCTCTACAGCCACGATCGTCATTACTTCCGGTCTTGTGGCCGCAGGTCTTCTGACGCTGCACCAGTCCCTGGGCATCATCATCGGCGCTAACGTCGGTACGACGGTCACAGGACAGATCATCAGGCTCCTGGACCTCAATGCGTCGGGCGGAACCTCCTGGCTGCAGATCTTCAAGCCGTCGTCGCTTGCCCCCATCGCCCTGATCATCGGTATCATCCTGATCATGGCAGGAAGATTTAAGAGCGCAAGGCAGGTCGGCAACATTGCGATCGGATTCGGAATCCTTTTCTCGGGTCTTATGAACATGACAAGTGCCGTCACGGTCCTGACTGAGTCGGGCGCGGTGGAGAAGCTGTTCACCGGCCTTGGAAACAATCCGTTTCTGGGATATGCAACCGGCGCAGGCGTTGCCTTCGTGCTGCAGAGTTCTTCTGCGACGATCGGTATCCTGCAGGCGTTCGCCGCGTCCGGCAGACTGACCTTTAAAGCCGTCTATCCGGTGATCGTCGGCGTGTACCTGGGCGACAGCGTGACCACGGCGATCGTATGCTCCATTGGCGCAGGCGCCGAGCAGCGCAGAGTCGGTATTGTCAACACCTTGTACAATCTCTGCAAATCGGCACTGGTCCTGATCGTCGTCGCGATCCTGCATCAGGTCGGCCTTTTGGATAATTTGTGGGACAAGGTCGTCAATTCCGGTATGATCGCGAATACCAACACGATCTTCAACCTCTGCTGCGCGATCGCGATCTTCCCTACGCTTCCGATCCTGGAGAAGCTGAGCTGCAGGATCGTCAAGGACGACGTCGTGGTGGAGAACAAGTACCAGGACAAGCTGGACGCACTCAACCCCATGTTCTTCGATACGCCGGCGCTTGCGCTTCGCTCTGTCTATGATGCGCTGCTGACGCAGCTGCAGGCGGTGCGTCAAAATATTGAGAAGTCCTTTGGTCTCCTTCGCGATTTTGACGAAAAGACGTATCAGGAGATCATGGACGAAGAGGCTAATATCGACCTTCTGACGGACCGCATCAGCCGCTATGTCGTTGAATTCCTTCCCAACCTGCGGGGAGCGGGCAATGCAGCCATCCTGAATGAGTATCACAAGGTCGTGACGGAGTTTGAGCGTCTGGGCGACCACGCGGTGAACATCGCGGACAATGCGGAGAATCTTCACAAGAACAACCGCAGCTTTACGGATGCTGCATTCAAGGAAATTGAGGTGCTGGAAGAGCTGCTCGGGGAGCTTCTGGATTATACGGAAACGGCGTTTGCCAAAAGAGACATTGAGGCGGCCTTCCGCATTGAGCCTCTGCAGCAGTTGGTCAGCGAAATGGTCCTTCGCCTCAAGAGACATCACCTGATCCGGATGGGCAGGGGAGAGTGCGATATTTTCGCCGATTCCAACTTTGAGAATCTCATGTCCGACCTCAAGAGAATTGCAGACGTCAGCACCAACATCGGTGAAGCAGTGCTGGTCCGCGTCAATCCGGAACTTGCGGATGACGAGCACAACTATTTCACAGCACTGCGTGCGGGCAATGACAAGAAGTTCAATGAACTGTATGAGGAGGCAAACCACAAGTATATGGGACGAATTCCGACTTCATCGGATCTGCTGAAGGAGAGTCTGCAAGAAAGCGAGGGCGAAGACTTCAGCGAAGTGGCAGACTGACCTTTGACAGGGACAGACCTCACAGCAGAAATGTACGGGATAGAATACAATATCTGACTTCTCAAAATCTGAGGCTTGACAGAAATAATTCTATTTGGTATGTAAAGAAATGAAAACAATTGAATGATACAATTGTAAGAAACAATTAAATGAAGAACTTATCCGGTTACTGACGGGTTTGTGGAAATTACCACAGGGGAGCCGGATAAAGGAAAAGTCGACCGTCTGGGCAGTAGTTGGTAGTGTACAAGTAAATACTATCGGTACTGCCCTTTATGTTGCACAAAAGTCAGGATAGCGGATCACGTTTCAAAACACAGAAAGGAAACAAACATGGGCTACAAGAGTGATATCGAAATTGCACAGGAATGTCAGATGCTCCCGATCACAGAGATTGCCAAGAAGGCAGGCATCGACGATGAGTATCTGGAACAGTACGGCAAATATAAAGCCAAGATCGACTACAAACTTCTCAAGGACTCCAAGAGAGACAACGGCAAGCTGATCCTCGTGACAGCCATGAACCCCACGCCCGCAGGTGAGGGCAAGACCACAACGACTATCGGCCTTGCAGACGGCCTGCAGAAGCTGGGCAAGAAGGTCATGGTAGCGCTCCGTGAGCCCTCTCTGGGACCGGTCTTCGGAATCAAGGGCGGCGCCGCGGGCGGCGGCTATGCGCAGGTCGTCCCCATGGAGGACATCAACCTGCACTTCACAGGTGACTTCCACGCAATCGGCGCAGCCAACAACCTGCTGGCCGCGATGATCGACAACCACATCTACCAGGGCAATGAACTGAACATCGACCCTCGCAAGATCACATGGAAGAGATGCGTCGATATGAACGACCGTCAGCTCCGCTTCGTGGTCGACGGCCTTGGCGGACGTGTCAACGGAACGCCCCGTGAGGACGGCTACGATATCACCGTCGCATCCGAGATCATGGCAGTACTTTGCCTCGCAAGCGACATCAACGACCTCAAGGAGAGACTCTCCAGGATCATCATCGGCTATACCTATGGCAAAGTCAGCGAGCAGAAGCCCGTCACAGCAGGCGACCTGCACGCACAGGGCGCTATGGCGGCTCTCCTCAAGGATGCCCTCAAGCCCAACCTCGTACAGACGCTGGAGCATGTTCCCGCGATCGTACACGGCGGCCCCTTCGCCAACATCGCGCACGGCTGCAACTCTGTCACCGCGACCAAGATGGCTCTCAAGCTCGCAGATTACGCAGTCACAGAGGCAGGCTTCGGCGCTGACCTCGGCGCGGAGAAGTTCCTTGACATCAAGTGCCGTATGGCGGGCCTTCGTCCCAATGCGGTTGTCATCGTATCCACCGTCCGCAGCCTCAAGTACAACGGCGGCGTAGCCAAGGCTGACCTCAACCAGGAGAACCTGGAAGCGCTGGAGAAGGGCCTTCCCAACCTCCTCAAGCACGTCAGCAACATCCGCGACGTATACGGACTTCCCTGCGTCGTCGCGATCAACGAGTTCCCCACCGACACAGCCGCTGAAGTCAAGCTGGTCGAGGACAAGTGCAAAGAGCTCGGCGTCAACGTAGTCCTCTCCCAGGTATGGGCCAAGGGCGGCGAAGGCGGCAAGGCCCTCGCAGAGGAGATCATTCGCCTTGTGGAAGAGCCCTCCGATTTCCACTATTCCTATGAGCTGGAAGGAACCATCGAGGACAAGCTTAACCAGATCGCGACCAAGATCTACGGCGCGCGCGGCGTTGTGATGACCGCAGATGCGGCCAAGCAGGCTAAGCAGCTCGAGAGCATCGGCTTTGGCAACATTCCGATCTGCGTTGCCAAAACACAGTACAGCCTCACAGATGATCCCAAGAAGCTCGGCGCACCCAAGGACTTCGATATCACGGTCCGCGGCGTGAAGGTTTCTGCCGGCGCAGGATTCGTCGTAGCGCTCACCGGCGATATCATGACCATGCCCGGCCTTCCCAAGGTCCCCGCAGCAGTCAAGATCGACGTCGATGAGGACGGCAAGATCACAGG
>ODAJ012020419.1_pt1 | contig 24641 bp, 49 predicted proteins | sample 1539241 | NCBI WGS metagenome assembly ODAJ01 (sample SAMN02144231, study PRJEB22623) | gut metagenome | biome: sheep rumen | host: Ovis aries | place: New Zealand
CGTCCGCCGGTACCTATGTATTCGCAGGTAACGTAGTCAGTGAAGACTTAGGCTAGTCAAAAAGAGCTTTTACAAGCTCCCGCCTTTAGGCGTGGAGTTTTTGACCGTTAATATCCTCCACGATGACGGGCAACTTTTCTTTGAAGACTTCGAGAATTTGATTGGCGATTAATCTCATCTGCGGGTGCGCGGCCTTGTCGGTGCGGAGCTTTAAAATGTGACGCCATTCTCTTAAATTGGCCGTCATGTACAGTTCGGACTTCAGGCAGTTAGGCAAGACGGCGCGGGCTTCTTCGGGCTTTGCGCCGTGATTAATCAACGTGCGATAAGCGTTTTCGGCGGAACGCATTTGCCCAACCCAGTGACAATATTTCAAGTCGTCGTCGTCAATCGCGAACGGCGTCACAACTTCCAAGTCGTCATATTTCACATACCGAGTTGACTCAACCGTAAAGGCCGCTATCCTGTGACGCGTAAGTTCGGCCATAATCGCGCGGTCGCAGATGATGCGGAAAGTCAAGCTTACATGCTCCAGAACGGATTCATGGCCGCGTTCGATGAGCATACGCATAAAATTTTTGGTGCGTTTCTTAGCTCCATAAGTGTTCAAGGGACGGCCGCCGGATTGACGGCTGACGCGCCCGCAAAGCTCAATCTTCTTTAAAATTTCTTCGGGATTAATTTCGCCGACGAGTGTCGCCGACGGCTCGATAATTTTCATGGCTTGTCTCCTTGCAAGGCTCGCTGTAAAGCGCGGACTTAATCTCTGTAAGCGTTCAAGCGTTGGATAATCGGTTCGACAGATTTTCTTGCCTCTTCGGGTGTATCAAATTCGTCGCCGTAAAAAGTTTCTTCGCCTGTTTTAATCGTGGCACAATATTTAAAAACTTTTTTGTTTTCTTTGATGTGGTCAAGCTTGCGGATTACGTAAATCGTTTTAATGTCGGCGGGCGACAACCACACGCCGGGGAAAGTTTCAACCAATTTCATTTTGAATCACTCCTTAAAGTAGCCGCGGGCGGCGTTCTTGGCATTGACGGCGCGCTGAAGTTCGGAGCGGGCGTCTTGGTCGAAGCCGAGCGCGTGAAGATAACTTACGCAGACGGTGATAACGTCGGTCAATTCTTGCGCGCGTTCCTGCATGCTCGTCGTGTTGAACGCCTCGAAAATTTCTTCCTGCAACTTCAAAAACCATTGGCGTTCGTCGTAATTGGCGACCGACCAGCCGAAGTTGTCTTTTTTAACCGGCAGGGGCAGTTCATACATGATGATAATCCTCCAACAGATAAAAATATTTTCCAAAGTCACGCCAGAACAATTCAATTCTGTACTTGTCGGCGAAATAAATTTTCTTGTAAGCGGCAAGCTCACATTCTTTTGAGCAGAAATTTTTTTCGAGTAAGCACCAATCGCCGCCCACGAAAGTTTTTCCGCACGTCTGACACTGGCGCGAATATTTCGGGTGAAACTTTGCGGCGTTGAATTCGGCAACAAGTTCGGCGTGTTCTTCTTTAATTAAGCGGCGTTGAAATTTAGTGTAAAAAAAACCGCCGTATATCAGTTTCATTCAGCACCTCCGCAAAGTTCGTCATAATCCCAGAAAAATTTTTTGCCGACTTCGACGATACCGAACAGAATCCGCAACGTTTCTCCGCAAACCCAGCGGCGTCCGTCAATGTCGGTGAAGATTAGAAACCTCCGCATGATTTTTTCTCCTCCGTAAAATTGGAGTGATAAACTCTTCGCCGTGAATCTCATTGGTCAAAGCATTTCGGCAAGCGACGACGGCAGGGATTTGGTATAAGCTCAACTGAATAAAAGACATGAGCACGCAGCGAACGTCGGTGTCGCCCGCCAACACCAGCGCAAAATGATTCGGATTGACGTTGAGCTTGAGCAAGGCATTGAGCCCGCCGAAGAGCAACGCGCCGCTTCCGCAACAGTCTTCGCGAATGACGACGCGGCCGTTTGCTTGAAGTTCGCGCTTGATAAGCTCCGCCGTGAAAGTCGTTTCGCCCATGATGTCGGCGGCGTGTTGGGGCGTGAAGACTTGCCCGCCGCCTTGGTCGAAAAGTTCCAGCGCGTGAAAGATTTCGCCGAGCTCGTCACGATAACGCGGCTTGTGACTTGAATCGGTCGGGATTTTTAAATCAATGCCGAGAATTTTGTCGCGCAAAATTTTTTCGGAAATGTTCCAATTCAAGGCAGCCGCAAGCAATCTGAAAAGTTCGCAGTGCAATTCTTTGTTCGGGACTTCGGCGAAAGTTTTTACATCGCGGCGCAGAACGGCCGCCGAAAGTTTCAAGAAGTCGTCGAAGAGATTAGCCCGTGAAGATTTTTTTGCGGCGTCGTTGAAAGTCTCGACAAATCTTTTGGAATATTGATTCAATCCAAATCCCTCCGCTCGCGCCGAATCAAACTGCCAAGGCTCATACCGCCGCTCATGCCCAAATTGCCGTCGCGTCTTTTTTTAGCAGATTGATAACGCCAATATTTTTTCTCGCACGCGCGGGAGCAATAAACGGTTCGCTTATCGGTTCGGTCGAAAATTTCCACGAGCTTTCCGCATTGCCGGCAGTGAAAAAAATCAATCGGCTTTTCAAAAGGAAGCGGCACACGTCGCACGGTTTCCTTTGAGTAATAATCTTTGCGTTCGTCGGCAGTCAATCAAGGTCTCTCCTTTCGCGCCAAACTAAACTGCTCAAGCTCATGCCGCCCGACACGCCCAAGTTGCCGCGAACTCTCTGCCGCCTTTGCGCGGCCTTTTTAGATTGATAAGCGGAAGCGCATTTGCCGGAACAGTAAGTCGTGCGTTGGTCGCTGCGGTCGTAGACAAAAACAGTTTGCCCGCAGTTTTTGCAAACGAATTCGCCAATAGGACGCTTGCCTTCGGGCACCGATTTTGCGTCGCGGTTAAGATAATTTTTGCGCGTGTTTGCACGTTCGCAGTCGCGGCTGCAAAATTTTTGATTGGCGGCGCGCGGCTCGAAAGTTTTGTTACAGACAGGACAAAGCATGATTTACTCCTCGAACTTTTTCAGGAACGCGGCGATTTTCTCTTCGGCCTCAACGCGCATTTGTTCGGCGATAATTTCAGCGAACTTGACGGGCGGAACGTTCGTGGCGGCGGCAAGATTTTTAATCAACGGTTCCAAATCGGCGGGCGCAACTTTTTCTTTGGGCAACATTTTCTCTTCCTCCTTAGGTTGAACGACTTTAAGCACGGTCTGCAAATCGATTTTAAAGTCTTGCAATTTGTTGAGCACAAACGGCATGTCAACTTTTTTCAAATCGTCGTACACGGCTTGAATCCTCCCGCGAAGTTCATCAATTTTGAGCAACTGAATTTGACCGTCGAGCATTTTGGGCAGGACGTCCTCAACGAGCGTCGATAAATTAATGACAATGGAGCTGTGTCCGTTGACGGGTGCTTTCTTCAATCCCGCGTGGTCTTGTAAGTAATGACTAAGCGACGTGTCGGTTAGTCTGCGAGAAGGTTTGTCGAAGCCGAGCACAGCGAAAAAATCTTTGTACCGCAGCCAACGGTTGCCCGCCGAATCTTTCACGACGGGCACACTCGTGCCGCTGATAGTGATTGTGCCTGCCGGCTCCGTTTTGACTTTGGGAATGGCTTTGATAATTTTCGTGCGCAACATGGTCGTGTAGGCTTTGAGCTGTTCGCGCAAGACTTGCAGAATATTTTTGGCGCGAGCGTTTACAAACTCGTCGTCGTCGTTGCCCGCGAAGTCACTTAGGTACGTCGGCAAAACCTGTTCAACCAACGCATGAAGGTCGATAAGCCCAAATTTGCCGATTCTTCGACGCGCACCGAAGCTTACAAACAAATCGCGAAAGATGTCGGTCAAGTCGTCGGAAGGAGCCAAACCGAGCGCGGCAAGCAATTTTTCCTCGCGAATGACGTACTGCCCGTTGTTGCACGAAAAAATTTTCAGTTCGCCGCCCGACGTTTCAACTAAATCACTCATGGCTTAAGTCCTAACGGGCGTGGCGACGTAAATCCAATTCGGCTTGTCGGGCTCCGTGATTTTAATCGGGCTGAATCGGTCTTTGAATTCGATTTTGAGTTCCTTACAATCAACCGTGCGCAAGAAGTCGGAAAGGTATTCGGAGTTGAAATTAATCGTGAGGGGTTCGCCGTCGAAAGTGCATTCGACAGATTGAGCGGCATCGCCGACTTCATTTGAGCTTGAAGAAATTTCCAAGCCGTTATCGGACACGTCGAGCTTGACGGCGTGGTATTCGGTTTCTTTCGACACGAGCGAAACGAAATTGATAACGCGTTTGAATTCGGCGGCGTTGACTTTGATATTGGTCGTCGATTCTTTTGGGATAACTCTGTAGAACGGCGGGAATTGTCCTTCGATAATGCGCGTGGTCAGCAAGTTGTTGTAGAAGCGGAAGGAAACGGAGCGGGGCGCAAGTTCGACCGTGACAACTTCCTCGGCGTCTTTCGAGTTGAATTGCGCCGCGAGATTGTTGAGAACGTCGGCGCGAACGAGAAAATTGAACGGCTCGTGCGAATCGGGCAGCGTGTCACTCAAAAAGGCAAGCCGATGAGTATTCGTTCCGACGGCAGAAATTTTATCGCCGTTGATGTCGAAGAGAACGCCGGTAAACACGGGGCGCGTGTCGTCCTTGGCGACGGCGAACGAAGTCTTTGCAATTAAATTTTTCAGCGCGGCCATTTTGATTTTGAACGACTTGGACGACTGCGGCGTTTGAACTTTCGGGAAGTCGTCGGCGTTCATGACGAGCAGGTCGACGGACGCGCCGCCCGATTGAATTGTCAAAGCGTTTTGCTTTTGCGTGAGCGTGATTGTATCGTCGGGCATATTGCGCACGAAGTCGAGCAGACGCTTTGCACTGACGGCGGTATAGCCCGCCTCCTCGACGTTGACGGGAATGCGCGTGATAATGCCCGTGAGATTGTCTGTGGCCTGCAGTTCGAGCATTGAGTTTTCCGCCTTGAGATAAACGCTGCTCAAAATGGGCGTCATGGGTTTGACGACCGCAGCTCTCGCGGCGAAGTTCAACGATTCAACCAAATCATTTTTGTAGCAAGAAATTTTCATTGAGTGTTCTCCTTTTTTGCAATGCTATTCGCAATGCTTACGAGTGGATTAATCTCTTCTTCGATAGGTTTTAATATCGGCTCGAAGTCGTGTTGATATTTTTCTTGGAGCGCAAGCAGTTCGTCCTCGGTGACCAAACCTTTTTGTTGCAAAATCTTTTCGACGGCCTTTAGCCTTACGAGTAAACTTTCAATCGTGCAAGTCGTCGGGCTCATTGAGTAGCCTCCGTGATTTTTGAATTTCCGTTCCGAATCAAATCAGCAAGCCTAACTACGTTTTTAAAATGGTTTACGATAGCAGTTTCAATATCATCAGTGTTGTTTTCTCTCATGCTTTGGTAAACAATGGTCAACACTTCGCCGCCGGGCTTGTCGAAAATAAAAATGCTGTCGCTGTCAAGAGTTTCGAGATTTGCAAAGAACGGAATATTGTTGACAGTGAAAGGTGTTGAATACCTCCACTCATTGCGACGGGTAAAAGGTACGAAAAATGTTTCCTTTTCCCATTTCTCAAAGACGAATTTCATCTCGTGTTCATCTTTGGCATGTTTTGGACAGCCCGTGTGGGTGCGTTCATCGGGGTTCACGGTTTTTAAACCGCTTATCTCTTCCGCAACAAGTTCTAAAAGCTTCCAAGTGTCGGCACTATGTTCGCGTTGAAGAGCAAGCAAGTCTTTATCGGTGACCAGACCTTTTTGCTTCAGAATTTCTTCGACGACGTTTTGCCGTTCAAATAAAACTCTAAATGCTCCGAGTAATGGGCTAATCATTTACACACCCTCCATGCGTAATTTTTCGCCACGAATCAAATCAGCAAGCGCGACCGCGTCTTCAAAATGATTTTGGATAATGGATTCGACGTAGTTGGTGCGGGTGTCGTCAAGCGCATTGTCAATAACGGTCACTTCCGTATGCCCCGGCTCGTGGTAAATGTAAATATCGCTGTCGGCAAGAGAATCAAACGTGGCAAAGAACGGAACGCCGTCAACAGTGAAGTGCGTTGAATGTTCGATACCTTCAATTCTGTCATAAGAATCATAGTGCCGCTCTGTTTTCCATTTCTCAAAGAAAAATTTCATTGCGGATTCTCCGTTTCCTTACGCCGTTGTTCTAAAATTTCTTCGTGAAGTGCTTTCAAGCAGGAATTTTCTCTTTCCGGCGTTCGGCGGCACGTTCTTTGGCCAATCGATGTAGTTCTGTTTCAGATTCTTGATTGATTCGCATTACTTCGCGTAAAAGCATATCGCCGCAACCGTTCTTTATGTACGTGTCCAAAACGTCCAAGATTTCAGCGTTGTGAAAGACGAGGTCTATCGGGTCGATACAACAAAGCTTAATTTCATTGCGCACTTGCTGAACGGTCTTGCCGCCTTGGAGAGTGACACCTTCCATGGCCTCCACTCTCAAGACTTCGGCAATGTGGAACGTCGTGCCCGCGAACGGTTTCTTTTTGTCGGGCAGATACCAATAATAGTCGTGGCCGCCGATTTTCTTAGCCATTGCTCTCACTCAAGACGCCGTTATAAAATTTTTCGCGTTCGCTTTGGATTTTGCGGAGTTCGACGCGAAGCTTGGCAATTTTTCTTTGCGACGACTTGTAGCGGATGCGCAAATCTTGATTGACGCGCTCAAGTTCGGTCAGCAATTGATTTAATTCGTGTTCGCGCTTGAGCAGGTAAAATTCTTTAAGCCGTTGCTCGTCAGTCATAGCTCAACCTCTCGTGCAACAATTTTTCGCCGACTTGCTTTAAATATTCTGCTTGAGCTTTCCGCCAATAATCTTTCAATGTGCCGTCTTTGGCGAATTCCTCTGCGACAATTTTTTCAATCTCGTTTGTGGTCAAATCTTTGTCGCCGTAAATATTCACGGGCGGATAATAACTGTGATAGATGTGAATGCACCGTGTTGTGTCAAAGTATTGAACAGAGTATTTCACACCTCCGACGCCGGCGGTTGAATAATAATCGGTGCGGCACGGGCAGCCGTGATTGTCGCGGATAATTTCTTCGCGCCACGGTTCAAAAATAATTTCCATGATTCAATCCTCAAAAGGGCGTGTCGTCCGCGTCAACGGGTTCTCCGCCGAACGGGTCATTGTCGGGTTTGCGCGTATTGGAATTGCCGGAGTTATTGCCGTCCTTCTTTCCGCCCGCGAATTCAACATTATCGACGACGACTTCAGTGCTTGTGCGCTCGTTGCCGTCTTTGTCTTTGTATTTGGACGTTTGGAGCCGCCCTTCGACCAGAACGCGCGAGCCTTTAGCGAAATACTTGCCCAAAAATTCAGCGGTTTTATCCCACGCCACGAGATTAAAAAAATCAACTTCTTTGTCCTTGCTGAACGGACGATTGACGGCGACGGAGGCGCGAGCATACGCCTTGCCGCTTTGCGTGTAACGGACTTCCACGTCGCGAGTAAGATTGCCGCTTAAAAATATTTTGTTCATGATAACAACTCCTTAAATCTGATTTGCGTGTTCCATGTACCATTCCACTTGCAGTTCCATGCAGTCTTGATAATCGCGCTCCCAACCTAATTCAATATCCTCGCCGTCGCCGGAAATATATTCTTCCAAAAGTTCGGCGGGGCAGTTGCGGTCGTGGTCGCGCACGGGGCATTTCTCTTTGCAATAGTCGTCGGTTTTATTCACGGCGTCTTCAAGGAGATTGATTAGCCATTCAACCGTTCTTTGCAATTTCTGTTCGCGTTCAGTCATTTGCATTCTTCATGTACCAACTAAAAATTTCTTCATTGCATTTTCTTTTCGGGTCTCGCAAGCCATAATCGCCGTTGTAGTTACACTCGTTTTTAAACGGGCAATAATCGAAGCAAAAATTGTGTACACGGCGATAATCTCTAATCAAATGCCTGATGACTTTATGGTTGCTTCGTTCGTTGTCGAGCAAGGCAGCGATTATCTTTTTTAAATTTTGTTCGCGTTCAGTCATTGTCGTTCCTCAAATACCAGTTAAGAATTGCTTCGCGGCAGTCGTCAGGTTCGTCAGGGCGTCCCCAACTTTTGCCTGGGCAACTTGACCACACGTCGTAACTTTTTCTGTACGGGCAAACGTCCTGGCAATAGAAAGTTTTTCTTTGAAAATCGTCCAACAGTTTAAAGAACGCCGCCTTTAACTTTCGCTCTTGTTCAGTCATTGTCGTTCTCCACATACCATTTCAAAATCTCTTCGCGACACAACTTTTCATTACAGCCGGAGCCGTCCTCGTAAAGCGCATTGCAATAGCCGTCGCCGTATTCGATAATCGGACACTCGCCGCAATCGCCCGCGCCGCGATATTCCTCGTACAGCTTAAAGAACGCCGCTTTGAGTTGTTCGTTGGTGTAGGGCGTCGACGCAGGGCGTCGACGCAGGGCGTGTCGGCCGCTTTGGTCTCTTCCAACTGTTCATTTTGAATCACTCCATTCAAAACGTCGACAATTTCTTCATACGGGAGACCGGCGTTGAGCAATTTAAGCGCGTTTGTGTAACGAGTTTTCTTTTCGTCAGGCCAATCCGATTTCTTAATTGCGTCAAAGACTTCTCTGCCGAAATAAAAACGTTCGCCGCAATACTCGACGCAAGCGCGGAGACTTTCCGCTTGATAGCTGCGCGCCCACGCTTTTATTTGCCGCTTCAATTCAGCAAAATCTTTTTCGTTGTATCCCATTGCCAATTCACACCCAAGCTTAGCTGAACAGCTCCGACTTAACGGCTTTGGTTTTTTCAACAGCAAGACGATTGAGCAAGCCGAAGTCGACTTTGGGATTGTGAAATTTGCGGAGAAAGTTGAAAGTCTCCTCGGTGATGAACGCGTGCCACACGACGCCCAAAAGTTTCGGAATCAGTTTGCTGTTCCAGCCGTCGGCCGCCAACTTGGAGAATTCTTTTTCGACCAGTTCAGGCGTCAAAAATTTTTCGATGATTTGCGGCTCAACGGCGTCGGACGATAGCGGGCGTTGAATTCTTGGCATAACATTTACGACACGGCGAACGAGCTTAGCCCAAACCGTCCGCCTAAAACGATTCACGAAGTCATAACGCTTGATGACAATTCCTTCGCCGAGCAAGCCGTCTTGCATGAGGAAAGTACAGTGGTCAAGATAAGATTGAATTCGTTCGGGCGTCGGCTTCATCAAACAGTCAATGCACTTGACGATTTTAATTTCGGCGTTGAGCAAATCGTCATAGTATTCGTCGTAAGTCAGATAATGTTCGCCGTCCATGACGTCAAAGATATAAAGTTTGCGCCAGGCGTCGTCACGATAGCCGCGCACGGTGTGTGGCACGAGCCATTCACCGAACAAACGATGATTCGGGTGCCGCTCAAGGTAAGCTTTGAATTTCGGTTGAGACAAAACGTAATTGCAGACGCCGTGATTGTCGTCGTGAATGTTGAGCACGCGATTGCGGCTTGCCACTTCGACTTCGCCCGCGTCGTTGAGATAAACGCTGGTGTTCGTGCCGTCAATTTTCGGGAAGACGTAGACCATGCCGTCTAAAATGCCGTCGGTCGCGTTGGTGCCGAGTCGTTCAACGTGCTGATACTTTTCAAATTTCATGTTGTTGCCTCCTTATCACTCAAGCCCGCCGTCCGTCTCCGAACAGCGGGATTCGGTGCTAAGAAATACCCTGCCCGACTCAACAAAGCTAAGCCTTGCTAAGCAACGCCACACGATACAATACCTAACCACGCCTGCTAAACCATGCCGAACTTAACAAGACTGCGCCGAACTGTGCCATAACTGACTGCACTCTACCGAGCCCCGCCTGCTTAACAAAACAAAGTTAAACCATACCGAACTGCGACGAACCCCACCAAACACTGCATTGCTCTGCCACGCCCAACCCAATCAAAAACAATTTATTGAAGAGCGTCGCCGAAGTCGTCAATGGCTTTGATGACGCCGCTCAATTCCTCGTAAGTTTTGTATTTGCGCTGAAAGGCGCGAAGTTCAATCAGCGCGTTGCTCAATACCTGCCGACGATAAGTTTCATTCATCGCCACAACGTCGATAGAAACGTATTTGCCTTGCTTCCCCGGCGCGACAGGCTCAACATTGACAAAAGCGCGTATCGGAGCTGAAGTCTCAACGCCGAGTGTAGGCTCAATCACGACGACACTGCGGATAATGTGCCCTGCTTCCTCTTCACGCCATTTTTCTGCGGCCACGGCGTCGTCCCAAGTGAAACATGGGTGAAGTGGGGCGTCATCGGCACGCGAATCGTCGACGAGTTCTTTGTTGGTTATGTCGTCCCTGCCGAGTCTCGTTTGCAAATCCATAATTGCTTCGGCGGCGACACCGGCCGCGACAGGAAAGCTTGTGCCGGGCTTCCACGTGTATTTTTTACTCTCAAAATATCCTGTGCTCATAATCTAACCTCCAAAATATTTTTTTGCCTTGCCTGCCAAACCTAACTTTGACAAACCATGCTTGACTTTCCAGACCGCACTATACTTTGCATAACCGTACCTGCCAAACCAAACGCCGCTTTACCCTGCCGAGCCACTCGTAACCAGGCTATACAATACATTGCCTGCCAAACCTCGCCGCGAATTACAATGCCAAAGTACACGCTACAACACCGGACAGGAACGAGCCATGCCTGCTAAACCTTGCTTCACCTGACTGTACACAAACAAACTGGACAGTACCGTACCGAACATTACCTGCCTCGCCACACCGTATTACACCAAACTATAACTTGCCTTGCCTGCTAAACCATACCTTGACACCGTATTACACCAAACTATAACTTGCCTTGCCTGCTAAACCATACCTTGCCACGCCAAACTTAGTACCCCATGCCGCACATTGTTCTGCCTAACCGTACATTGCCTGCTAAACTTTACAAATGCAAGCTTAACTTAACATCAAAGTTTTTTTACGGCTTATTCGACGTGGAATGTGCCGAAGGGACCGTCATGGGCGGGACGCCAATCGCCGACACCGTTGGAGAAGCCGCCCAGCATGAACAGATTGACGATTTGCTCCATGCTGACAGCTCTTTTGTTGTACACAATAAGAAGTTGCGTCGACCAAGTTTTGAATTCGGCGCGGAAAGCAATGTCAGCCGTTCCTTGCCCGATTCTTACCATGTCCTCGCGTGGAGTGGGCGTGCCGTCGATTTCGGCGAATTCGCCTTGGATGTGGAACGCGCCGCGAGCCGTCGTCTTAGCCAAGTCTCCCGAACCGGCATTGCGGACAAGTGCGCCCTGCTGAAAACCTGCGTCGAGAGCCGCCGCCTTAAATGCGACTGTCGGGAAACCGAATTTGCTTTTCGGGATAATCTCGTCGAGCACTTCGCGGGCTTGTTCGTCGTTCAAGCCGTCAAGATTCGGCTTCTCGGTCAGCCAATAAAGCGATTCGGCGAAGTCGACAAACGGGCGGCGAACTTCTCTGCCTTGCGACGCTTTTTTTTGTTGCTTGTCGAGAATCATCTTCTTTGCCTTGTGGCTCCACGCGTGGCTGATGAGCGGGCTGTCACCGACGATTTTAATTGTGAACTGTTCCTTGACGAACGGCGACAACTTAATTTCCGTCATCGGCGTTACGTCCAATTTCTTTGCCATAAAAAATACCTTGCCTTTCTGCTCGTGATGAGCCCAGAAATTACTTCCTCGCCCGAAGGCGTTGCGTCTCTGCCTTGCGGCAGGAATTAAAGTTGTGGGCAGTCGGATTCGCACCGACATAACCGGTCGTGGCAAGTCGTGCTGTAGGCGGCCACTTCTCGCTCGCGGTTGTTTTACGTTGAAACTATGCCCGCGTGTTGGCACTTGGGAAAGGACTCGAACCTTCATTAGTGGTTTTGGAGACCACTCTTCTAGCCGTTGAATTACCCAAGCTTGATTGGTGCGGGCAGTCGGATTTGAACCGACAACTTACCGATTAAAAGTCGGGTACTCTGCCATTGAGTTATGCCCGCGTGTTGAGCCCCCGAAGGGGCTTTTCAAAAGAGGAGGGTTTTTAATGAAAAACCGTATCCGTTGCCGTTCGACACGCCGCGTTGGAAAAGCTCCGGCAGTTCCTTCGCGACGCCGCCCGCCAAATGAAAGGATTGATTGAGCCTCAAGGCTCAAGCCCGCCGCTCGAACGGTTTATCCCCGTCGCCGTCCGAGGGCAGGATTCAACCTTGAAGGGAGTTACTTTCAGTCTTTAGGTTGTGTTGCTTTGAAGAATTTTTTTGCGGCATCCGCCACTGTCTGAACGAATTCGGCCGCTGCAATTTCTTCGGCGGAAGATTCTTCGCATTCGGCGCAGTCGCAGTCGTCATCGTCGTCGGGTTCAAAGTGGATGTCGGTCAGCGTGAGCTCGCGAAGTTCTTTAAACTCGTCGGGCGTGCCTTTAAAAATCAATTCCAAGTCAATCACCTCTCGAAAAGTTTCAATACACACGCGCCCAACCTGCCCGCGCCGGTTATGAGCGGCACTTGAAGGACTATCATCGCGGCGGTTAGAATCGCGGCTTCAATCAGATACAAAATCACAACTTCCATTAGCATTCCTCTTAAATCTTGCCCAAAAAGATTTTGCACAAGCGTTTCAAGAATTCGGGATTGTCGGCGCAAATTCGGCGAAGCGGGCTGTGTCGATAGCACTCCTCCGAGCAATACTTTTCGCCTTTGTACTTCGGCTTGAAGTCACGTCCGCACCATTGGCAGAAAGGTTTGTGCTCATCGTTTGCAACGGCTTTGCGGAGCTTGCCGTTTAATAATCGTCTGCGTTTGTCGTCGGGCGTCATGCGTTTCCAACGTTCGCGATGATACGCATTAATTTCTTCGGCGTGCTCTTGCATATATTTTTTATTGTAAGCAATGCAACGTTCTTTGTGCCTGTGATAATAGTTTCGCTTTATTTGCTTTCTGCGTTCGCGGCGAACAGGGTCGGCTTTGTCACGCAAAATTCGGTTTCTGTCAATCGCGCGTCGATGTTCGCGTCGACAATCGTCACAGAGTTTGCGGCGCAGGTGTTCCTCGTCGAAGAATTCTTTTCCGCAGTCACGGCAAATCATAACAATCTCACGCCGTAACGCTTGATAATCGCGCGAACGTCTTCTTGGCGGCTTTCGTCAATCATCATGCTCAACGAAATTTCATCGCCGCACACGTCGACGACATCAAACAAGTCGCGCAATTCGTCCGCAAGCTCCAAAATCAATTTTGTGCTCAAGCCTTCGCAGTCGAGCGTTTGAAAATCTTCCATGTCAATCACCTATGAAAAGCTTCGGGCGACGAGAGAACGAACGGAGGTTGAAAATCACCGTCCTTTCTCGTATACAAAGTATTTATAAATTTCGCCGCCCGTCGCGTGTCAGTCTTTTTTGTCTTCGGCGAACTTCATCTTCAGCCGCGCCTCGGCGAATTCGGCATAAAGTTCAGCTTTGCGCTTCGGGTCTTGCTCTTTCCTGTAAGCGTTCCACACTTGCCGCGCCTTTTTGCGGGCTTCCTCGAAACTCATAATCAACACTCCTTTACGATGATTCGTCGAGATAACGAATGTAAATAACGAGCAGCAGGAGCCAATTCGCGCCCGACAAGAAGCCGAAGCCGTAGCCGATGAACGCGGGCGGCTCAAAGACAATCACAATCCCGGTAAGGAACGCCGTGACCGCGATAGTCGCCACAGTCAGCGCGAAAAGTTTTGGAGCAGTTAAATTATTAAGCATAGCAATTACCTTCTGCGCACTTTGTAACCGATAATCAGCAAAGGCCACGTCGCGCCGTTGAGCAAAACCGCAATGTGGTGCAAGATTGGATAGCTTGAGCCTCTTATCGTTTCGGTAAAGCCGCAAATCGTCAGCCCAATCATCACGATGAACATCACGGGGTAATAAAATTTTGAGAATTGAATCATAAACATCACCTAGAGATTGGAAACGGTTTTGCCGAAGCGCGAAGTCGCGCTTCCAGCTTTTCCATTCCACTTTAAAATTTCTTCTTTGTCGGCGGTAGAACATTTGCCCGCAATGCTCGCAACAGAATCTTTGTTGCGGGTGGTATCTGGCGGGCGTAAATTCTTTTCCTCAGTATTCACAAGTTTTCATGATGCACCCCGATTGATTTGAATGACGTTGTTGGTACCGATATTGTTAAAGTTCCCTTTGAGCTTGACCGCCGAGTAAACGTCGTTGACTTTGACGACCAGCTCGTCGACTTTAAAATCTTTTTCGTTGGCAATGGATTTAAAGACGCCTTTAACAAGTTCGTTGCCGGTTTTGATTGTTCCGTCGGGCGGCGTCACATTGTATTCAAGTACTTTCCTCATCGGTTGCCTCCGTTTGTTCGGCTTGCCTGAATTCGTCCGCGAGCCGCAAGACTTCATCCATAATCAACTTGTTGCTTGTCTCGACCCAGTACGGGTGCGATTCAATTTTTTCAACGCCCGATATAAAGCGTTCATAAAGTTGTCTGCGGTCGTTAAAACGCCGTTCGAGCAGTTCAAATTTGTCTTTCATGATTCGTCTCCAACTTTGAAGTTTTTCTCAAGGAAAAGCGGCTCCTTGAGCGCGTCGGGGTTATCTTTGAAATAAGCGGTAGCGTAAGTTAACATCGTCGATGTGCGTTTGGCGTCGGCAAAAGAATCGAATATGCCGTAAGTAATTGTCTCTGCCTTCTTGCACGCGGCGCGTTCCTTGTCACGGTCGGTTTGATTTAAAGTTAAAAGCATTGAATCACTCCTTATGAACAACACGAGCGACGGGATTGTTCTACACCAAAATTTAAAATTCAAGGAGCGCGAAGAGTTTTCTTCACCTTTGAAAAACAATAACGGCACCGTCGCCCGCGCGTATCTGCATATAAAAAGCTCCGAACGTCGGCGGGTTTTTAAGTTTACATTTTGCAAGGGAGAAAACTTAACAAGAATGTTGGGAGGAGGCTTTTCACCTTCCTTTATTTTTAGTGTTGCCGTTGTCCGAAGCTTTGTGTGCTTTGGTAGTTTTCTTTGGCAGAGCAAGGACTTCGCTCAACCAAAATTTTCTGCGGTTCGAGTTGATGAAAAGCGGAGTAAGCAAACCGCGCCTGACGAGCGAAGAAATTGTGTTTTGATTGACGCCGAGAAGTTTTGCGGCCTCGCCCGAATGAATTAATCTGTCAGTCGGAGCCAGCAAGGCATTGGCCGCGCTAAGTTTTTCAATCGTCGCCAACTGCGGCGCAACGTTCGTCAACACAGTTTGAATTCGTTCCAACAATTCAAGCGTCTTTTGAAGTTTCTCAATGTCAATGTCCATTGCTCAACTCCAAAATTCTTTGGTCGATGAACGACAGACGCGCGTAACTTTCAAACGCCGACTTGCAATCGCGGTAGGGCTGATGATAATCCGCGCCTTGAGCAAGAAGCCCCGCGATAATCGTCCGCGCGATGAATTGAAGTTTTTCAATTTCAAAAAGTTTCCACAGCGCAAGTTCGTCGCGCGACTTCGGATTAATGCCCAGCGTCTTGTTCATGAGCTTGGCAAAGTTCGCGTAGAAAGATTTTTCGGGAGCCTTGCAACCGTGACTGACCGCCCACTCGTAAAGTTCATGGACGGCCGCCGATAACTCTTTGTAGCCGGCTTTGGTTTGCCCGCGAAGCTCCTGCCACTGCACGTTTTGACGGTTGAGTAAAATCTCGCGCATTCTGTAGAAGTCACGGACAAGGCGTTTTTTGAATTCGACGACAATCTCATTGTTGCGCAAGAGTGTGACAAGGAAGGTCGCTTGCGGCTCGTTAAGCCATGCAACAGTCGTTGGTCTGCCGCCTTGGGGGTTTCCCGATTTCAAATCGGAAAACCTAACTGCGCCCCAATACTCTTCAAAGTCGGCTTTGTGTCCCTTGATGAGCCGCATGACTGATTCGTGTTCGTTGTGCGTGCCCTCGGCGACAATTAAACTCGTCGTCACAGGCTGATTGTTTTTGAGAAAAACTAGCTCATTCATAAAATCACCTTATTCAGTTTTCAAAGACGAAAGCTCAAGCCGTCTGTTTTGGTTTATCAGTTTTGACGGCGAGATAATCCAGCGACACGTTGAACTCTTTGGCGAGAGTGAAAATCTCATCAAGCAAAAAAGGCCGCTCGCCGTTAAGCTTCCAACGGAGCGTATTTGGGGAAATATTCAAAAGCTTTGCAACTTCGGCTTGTGTTTTACCATGACGAGCAATCTCGGCGCGGATGTTAGCGAACATACACATCACCTCCCCGCTAAAAGATTTTAGCAACTGCCGTCATTATACTAAAATTTTTTAGTAAGTCAACAGGTGTATTGCAAAATCTGCTAAAAAATGTTAGCATACGCGTGAGGAGGTGAAAGACATGGGGATAGACTTCAAAAGCCGCATGGAAATACTGTTAGCCGAGTTTGGAATAACGCAAGCCGATTTATGCAAGCTGACGGGGCTTAAATCTTCGTTAATCTCGAATTACTGCACGGGCAAAGTAAAGCCGACAATCGAAAACGCGAAGGCGATAGCTGACGCATTCGGATTAACGCTTGACGAATTGGCCGGATTCAAACCGCGAGAATTCACGGAGCAGGAAAAAGAATTGCTTAGCATGTTCCGCGAGTTGGGCGAAGACGACAGGCAAGAAATTGTTGATTACACGGAGTTCAAACATGCTAAAAAATTTTTGCGAGAACGGTCGTCGAAAGAAGCTGGAGAGAATTACAAAGGCGCATGAAGCAACAGCAATAAAAATTTGCGCGAAGCTAAAAAAAGTTATAAAATCCCTTAGCGAAGAGTTAAGGGATTATTTTTATTGGAGGGTTCGATGTGAACGAATTGATTTTGACGGAAGACGAGACGGCCTTGGTCAACACGTATCGGGCAATGGATATCGATTGTCGCAACGTTGCCTTGGCGATGTGCAGGGCAATGGCAAAGAACGGCAGATTTTTCGCGCGGCTGGAAGTGTTGAGCAACAACCAAGTCGGCGACAATAACGTCATCGGCGACAGCAATGTTGTTCAATTCGGTGAGACAAATCAATATGGCGACGACGATTGAGCCGGCAAAACGTCGGGAGCCGTTGCCCGTGGTCGACTTGCTCCTGTTGAACGAGTTCAACGGCCGCCGCGAGGATTATGTTTTGCCCGAATACACGCTGGAGACTTACGGCCGTGACTGGTCGGCGCACGTGAAAAAACTTGTCCGCGAAGGTTATCTGCAGTTCGCCGAGCCGCAAGACGCTTTAGACTTTTTGACGATACCGCAGCTGAAAGATATTCTTCGCGCGAACAAACAAAAACTTTCTGGCAAGAAAGCCGAGCTCATCACGCGAATCCTTGAAAACATTCCGCCCGACAATTATTCCAAACAATTACCGAAAATTTATTCGGCAACGGCAATCGGGCGGCGCGAAATGGAAGCGCGAGCGTTTTACTTTGAGAATCGACAAATGAATTACGGCTTCTTGAACTCGGAGCTTTACGCCTTGGAGAAAATCCATGCGCCCGACGTGATTCTGGAAAAACTTTTTGCGCGGGACATGCTCAAGCACGTGAACTCGAAAAATTATTTGTCGCTGGCCGCCACTCTTGAAACTTATCGAACGTATTTAAAAAAGCACGGGCGCGACGCGGAAGCATTGACGACGTTATTGCAAGCGATTTATTTGCGGCTGTCGGGCATGGCGGACGCCAATCAAGTTTTGGAATATCAATATTTGTCGTGGGTGTTCGACGATTCGGTTTGGCGGCGCGAGTTGGACGCAGACCGCACGGCGTTAAATCTTTCGGACGAAGCTTTGATAAAAAAATTTTCGCAAGCAACAGATTCATTGGCGTTGCCGTTCTCCTACTTCGACAGGGCAACGATGATTGAAATAATTTTGGCGAGACTGCACGGGCAAGAAAATTTATTCGCGCGCTACTCTTCACGGCGAAAGACGCCGAGCGAAAACTCTTCCGCTTACGATTATTATTCGCCGACGACGACCGACGAGCCGATAACTGTTTCCGTGTCACATAAAGCGGCGGCAAGTTCGGGTTGCCTTTTGCCTTGTGTGATTCTTTTCGTGACAGTGCTGGCCGTTGTCATAAAATAAAAAAAGCCCCCCGCGCGGGAGGGCAAGGAGCGATTGATATGGCGCAGGTAAGAGTTCGCAAGCGCGGCAAGACGTTCAGCTACATATTCGAGGCGGGCAAGGTCGACGGCAAGCGCAAAGTCGTGGAGAAGGGCGGCTTCCAAACAAAATCGGCGGCGTATAAGGCGGGCGTGGAAGCCTACAACGATTTTCTTCACGGCAATATCGGTATCACGAGCGAAGCCGTCACGCTCAAAGAATTTATGACGGCATGGCTCGATGAAGTTGTCACGTTGAACGTCAAGCCGAGTTCGATACAACTTTATAAATCTTTGGCGAATCATCAAATTTTTCCGCGCCTTGGAGAAATAAAAATTCAAGACTTAACGCCCGCAATACTCGACGTATGGATTCGCGGTTTGCAACAAACCGGCTTGGCGCAAAATACAATCAGACACGCGCGAACGTTGCTTAGTCAAGCACTGCACTACGCGGTTTATCCGACGCAATTAATTTCAGTCAATCCTGCCGACTATATAAAAATTCCGAAGAATGCACCGAAAAATATTGTTAAGCGGTCAATCATCACGCCCGAACGATTCAAAAAATTGTTGGAAAAATATTCGCCCGAAACAGATTATTACATACCTTTGCTGATTTTATATCACACGGGCGTAAGGTGCGGAGAACTTCTCGGCTTAACGTGGGACGCGATTGACTTTGAGAAGAGGACGATAACCATAGACAAGCAGATTGTTTATTTGCACAGTCGAGGTTATTTTTTTTCTACGCCCAAGACGGCAACGAGTCGACGCGAAATTAGCGTCGACGAAAAATTAATCGGCGAGTTAAAGCATTGGCGTGAACGACAAGCACAAAATGAAAAAAAATTCGGCGGCAGTTATGTCCATGTCTATGTCCGCGAAAGCGACAAGAAATTGATTCAACAATCAAAAAGTCTCGGAGTGATGAGCAATGCACGACGTTTGCAAATTGTTTGCACGCGCAAGACCGGGAAGGCGACTTTGCCGTTCCATATCGGGCATTTGCTCAAAGCAGAAGGTTTGAATACGCATTCATTCCGTCATACGCACGCCACGCTTTTGATTGAAAACGGCGCAACGCCTAAAGCAGTGGCAGGACGTTTAGGCCATTCCGGCGTTGCCATTACTCAAAATTTATACACGCACATGACGGAGAAAATGAATGAAGAAACTGCTTCAATCTTCGGGCGAATCATGCAGACAAATTTTTAATGCAGACAAAACGCAGACAAAATTTTTTAATCTCTTGTAAGGACGGGAAAAATTTATGCGATTCGACTATCACATGCTTAATCGTCGGCTTTGTTTTTATTATCTAAACGTTCTTGAAAACATGTACAAAGCTTGAGATTATGCGAACTTTTTAATTAATCGCGGTTCGCTTTATCTCGGCGATTATTTTGCGGCTTGCAGACAAAGTGCAGACAAAAAAAGAGCCCCCTAACGGAGGCTCCACAAGACAATCTTATTTCGTTTTCGGGTTTCGTTCAGGTCGATGACGCGCTGATTTCTTGAGCCGCAAAACAATATGCTCAAATCGCGTTCGCTCTGTCGATATTCGCCGTCGACGAGCACGTCCACATACCTTAGCAAGGGCGAAGCGTGCACGTCTTCAAATTTAAAGCCGGTGTAGCACCAAACGCTCATGCCGATTTTTTTTGCGGCGTGTGCAAGTTCAATGGCGGCGTCGGCTTGCAAGAACGGTTCACCGCCCGTCAACGTTATTCCGCACGCCAAAGAATCTTTTTTGAATTCGTCGATGATAACGGCCGTGTCCATTAGCATTCCGCCGTTCAAGTCTTGCGTTTGAGGATTGTGACAGCCGCGACAATGACGCTCGCAACCTTGCATGAAAATCGCGAATCGAACGCCCGCGCCGTCCACAAAACTTTCGGGCACGAGCCCCGCGATTCGGACGTTCATAAATCAATCTCCTTCGGCAAAGGTATTCCCAGCCGCTTTGCTTGAATCTTAACGGCGTCGATATAATCAACGTCTTCAACGTATTGAATGAATTCGATTGCGTTGCCGCTTGCGTGACAATCATCACACCAAAAATGTTTTGCAGGTGGGAAAATATTCAAAAAACCGACAGCACTGCGCCCGCAAATCGGGCAACGTCCGTGATAAAATCTTCCTTTTCCGGCTAACTTCAGCGGCGTGTAACGCGAAATAACTTTCACAATGTCGGATTGTTCCGTCACGACGTCGCAAAAATCTTGGACAATGTCCTGAAATTCTTCGGCTCCAATGCGAGGCGGCAAAGACTCGTCTGTTTGTCCAAATCTGTGGCAATAATACTCATCCGCGTGGTTGGCCATGTCCAACAAAGGCACTTGATACTGTCTTTCACTACGGAACAAATCAGTTAGAACAGAACTCATCAATCATTCCTCCAAGTAAGCGTCAACCCAATCGATAACAACTTCGGGGCAAGCCTCGCATTCGTCGCCGCTCTCAAATTCAAGCCGAACAGTTCCGTTGAACGCCGTGCAAAAAATATTTTCGGGCGGCACGACCTTTAAAAAGTTTTTGAGCGGTTGCTTGTGCGGGTGTTTGTAAGGATTGGCAATGTCCGCGCTGATTAAAATGTATTGCGGCTTGACGGCCTTAACGAATTTGCTTGAGTTGCTCGACCGCGAACCGTGATGACCGGCTTTGAGAACGGTCGCTTGAATGTCTTGCAGGTCGTTCTCCAATAATTCTTTTTCGACAGCGCGTTCGGCATCTCCTGTAAACAAAACGCTGCAATCCTCGTAAACCAACCGCCCGACGATTGATTGATTGTTGATGTTCGTGTAGTCAACTTTCGAGTTCGGCCAGAGCACTTCAAAATAAACGCCGCCGCCCAAGTCTAACACGTTGCCCGCGCGAAGTGAAGAGAATTTCACGTTGGCGGCGTGATATTTTTTATACAGCGGGTTCGTCGAATAAAATCCGTTGTCCAAGATTTGGTCGACAGGGAAATTTTTCAGCACGGCCATAACGCCGCCGATATGGTCTGAATGTGCGTGCGTCAAAATAATTTTTTCAATGCGGGTGACGCCCGCCTTTTTTAATTCGGCGATAAGTTGTTCGCGAGCCGTCACGTCGCCCGTGTCGATTAAAATATTTTGCGTCGGAGTTTCAATCAAGAACGCGTCGCCTTGCCCGACGTTAAGCATGGTCACGAACATTTTTTCAGGCGGAGCATACGCCGCGCAAATTGAGCACAAAAAAAGCGACAGTCCTAAGACTGCCGCGAAAATTTTCTTTATCATGTTGTCACGTCCTTTTCTTAAAGAGCGTCCAGCGTTCGTTATCGAACAGATAAGAATCGATTTCGGCTTCGTGGATAATCGCGCTGCCTTCCTCGTCCTCGTCTTCAAAAATTAATTCGTCGCCTTCGTAGACTTCCGCGCCGTTTGAATCACAACCGAGGAGCAAATCAATCTTATCGGGCGCAACACCTTTAGATTTAAAATATTCTTCTATGGCGCGGGTCGGCTCAAAGTAAAACACTTCGCCAATGTCGTTGACGCCGCGAAATTTTATTTTGCGCATGTCACACCTCGTAAATAATATTGGCGTCGAATTTCTTTCCGCCGATTAGATAACTATCCGTGAACTGCCACGCGTAGCCTTTAAAGTCGTCACGTTCGCTCCATTGCGCCGACCAAACGCTGCAGCCCAAACTTTCCCAATCAATTAATTGGTCGAGCCAGCTAAGCGAAGCATACACGCCGCAGTTGAGCGGTTTAATCGTTTCAATGAACGCGCGACAGATATTCGTGACGTTGCGCCGCGTGAAAGAAAATCCGTGGCGAGCTTTATATTTATCTGCGTCTTCCATGTCAAACCACACGGGCAATTCGAGCAAAATCCCCGCCTCGTGAATGATTCGCTTGCAGAAGTCGGCTTCGACAATTGCGTCGCTCGGCGTGAGCGCGTAGGAATAATGATACGCGCCGCAGATTAATCCGGCGTCGTGTGCGCCATTCACGTTTTGAATAAAAGTCGGGTCGAGCCCGCTCTTGCCGAAACCCGTGCGACAAATGGCGAAGTCCATGCCGGCAGCTTTAATCGCTTGCCAATCGAGAGGATAATCGTTGAGTTCGGAAACGTCAATGCCTTTCATTTTGAATCGTCCTTTCTATTTTCTAAAAGAAAACTGCGCCCCATGTAACCACCGAGCGCGGAAGCGATATTCATCTGAAGTTCAACGCCGTTGCCCGTGAAAATACCTACGACGATAGAAAGGATTAATGCGACAACCAATCCGATGACGGCGATTTTGTCCGAAGTGAATTTATGCATGATGAACCTCCTTCGGCTTGTGGGGCAGGTTAATGAATTCGGTGTAAGCACCCGTGACGGCACCGTTGCCGCCGAGCTTGTGATAGGCGTCGTACATTTCGGCGACGCTCGCTATCGCGTACAGCGGCGCGTAACCTTTATCGATATAGTGATTACATTCGCGGACGAGCATTGCCCGCGCGACTGCCAGCTGAAGCACGTCCCGTGCGTGTTCTTTAACTTCCCGCGCCTCTTCGCGTTTTCGATATTTGTTCAACTTCCAGCCCGCCCAACTGATTGCCAAAGTCAAAATGCCGTTGGCTATCATCAAAATGAATTGCAAATAAAGCTCCATGCGTCTTTCCCTCCTTAAAGAAAACGCCCTAATCGGGCGGGCTCGGTGTTTCATGCGGCTTGGCGTAGTCTCTGGGATTCACGCCGTCAAAAGTTATCGCGTCGTCGACAATGCCCGTGTATCGTTCAAAAGTGTTCGTGAAGGATTCGTGCGGGCAATTCGATTCGACAAGAATTTGTTCAATCTTTTTAACGTCCTCGTCGCTAATCGGCTCGCGACTTAAAATGTACATTTAAATTCCTCCCAAAATTTTATTCAGAAGTACTTCGTCGAAATCTAATTTGCAAGTGTAAGGTTTGCCGTCGTGCCATATGGCAAGCTTAACCGTCGGCGTTGGGATAATGCTCGCGTAAATGACGGGCGCAACGGACGCCTTGCTGAACGGAATCATTGCCGCGTAGAGTTCGGGCTTAGTCTTTGCTTGTGCGAACGGAAGAATCGCCGCGTAAAGTGCGGGCTTCGTCTTTGTTTGAGCATAAGGCGTGATTGCCGCATAGAGTTCGGGCTTAGTTTTCGTGTGTGCGAGGGGCGTGACTGCCGCGTAAAGTTCGGGGCTGACTGCCGCGCTCATGATTGAGCACCGGCTTTCCAACCGAGCTGCATGCCTGCCAAATTATTTAATCGCGTGTTCGCGGGTCGCCAATTATCGGCGATTGCTTTGGTTGCGTTCGTGTCGAGTTCGAAAGTTTTGTGTTCCGTAACGACGTTGTTGGTTTTGTCAATGCAAGTCAAATTGGTTAAGCCGTCGCCCGTGCTTGACAGGTAAGCGGGATTGCCGACAACCAAAATGCCCGTGACGACGGAAGACGCGCCGTGAATTTGAACCAAATCGGAAACGTCGGGCGTTTGAAGAATGGTTTCGCCGACCGCGTTCGCCGTGTAAATCCCGTTGCTTTCCGTCATGTCGGTATCGGTCGTGCTCACGGGCAACGGAACGATTCGTTCAACAAGTTTGCCGACAGCCTCATCGCGGGCGATAATGTTTGAAATGTAAATTATGCTACCTGATTCGCTGACGAAACGATAAGCGCAATTCGAGCCGTCAAAGACTACATTCGTCGCGAGTTGTTGCTTGCGCGAATAACTGCCGATATTCACAGTCACGAAAGTTTTGCCGCTGTTGTTGCGCGCGAATTGAGCTCGGAGCATAAAGCGAATCGGCGCAGTTACATCCACGCCGTAATTGGCAAGGCGAATAAAGTCTGTGGTGTCGAGCTGGGTTGAGCCGTTGTAAGTACTGACAACCAAAGTATTGTTGCTCATCATCGCCACTTTGAAATAAAACGTCGTCGGCGCATAAGGAAAGTAAACGTACAAAGTTTGGGGGTCCGGGAACGTCGGCGTAATGTCGAATAAAATTTGAGCAACGGTCGAAGGGCTGTATTTAGTCGGAACGTTCATGGTAACTTGCTCGCTGCCGACGCCGATGGCAACACCTGTCGTGATATCGGGCATATCCTCAATTTGCGAAGCTCCTGTTCTGTCCGTCAAAAGTGAGGCCAAGCCGGGGTTGAGAACGGTGTAATAATCAACGCCGTCAATCAAATTCTCCAACGTCGAAAAATCTTCCGAATCAAGAGCCAAACTGCTCAAAGGAATTAGTGTCGTGCTGTCGACCGATTGATTATAAAATTTAATCGTCTCGTCGTCGGTTATTAAAAGGCGGCCGTTACCCGTCACGCAAGTGACGTCGCCGAGTTGAAAAATTTCGCCGTTTTCCAAGCCCGTGACGTAAGAGTCGGAGCCGTCGTTGGCCATAGCCAAAATAAACGTACCGTTTGACGGCGTGAAAGTTTTGTTGCGATATTTAATCGTGGCCGTGTTGTTTTCATCAACGTTGATGAAAGTTTTGCCGTCTTGAATTCTGGCGGATATG
>ODAJ012191670.1_pt1 | contig 24639 bp, 20 predicted proteins | sample 1539241 | NCBI WGS metagenome assembly ODAJ01 (sample SAMN02144231, study PRJEB22623) | gut metagenome | biome: sheep rumen | host: Ovis aries | place: New Zealand
AGTATTCCTCTGAGAAGTATTCCAACCGCTAACGGAAAGAATTACGGCATTTTTGGCATCATTCGAACCGCTCGTATAAACTCCAGAAGCGTCAACATTCTTCAGAGCAACAATCCGATCACCCTGTTTTGCATAAACGACTGTCGAAGTAGCACCAGAAGCGAATACTCCACCGGTAAGACTGAAGTACATTCTACCGCTACCGTCGTCGATCGTATCTGTCGGTATATCGACCCTAAACGATAATTTATCAGCCGTTCCGGAATAGGTCTCAGGAGCAATGATGTCATTTACGGCTTGCGTCCAAGCGTATCCGTAAACATCGGTTGCGTCGATAGTCTTCACAGCAGCAAGGGTCGTCTGATTATCATAGGTGCAAAGAACATTAACCTTAACTCTTCTACCAGCCGCCGTACTCGGAGAAAACGATGTAGATGTGATACTGAAGGGCATCGTCTTCTGATTGCCAATCGCATACTGCGGAATCTGAACCGTGAATGATGTCTTATCATTATTTCCGATATGCGTAGCCGGGCGTACTATTTTGTTATACGCACCATGCCATCCGTCATTATATAAACCAGGATCGTCGATCGTAACAAGAGTATAATAGCCTTCAGTACCGTTGTCGAGAACGTAATACGGATAAAAACTTATAGTTTTATTCGCCGTATTTCGAGTAATTTGGTGCTCTGAATCTACTGGGATACTTATACTATTAACATCGACTCCAGTTTGCCCACTACTACGACCTTGTCCATATCCAGCATTCCAAGCTTCTGTCGGGGTAAACTCGACCAATTTTTCAACAGTTGTTGATGCATCGTTTGTAAGGCCCACATTAACCGCGACGGTATACGTACCGGGTTTAGTCGGTTCGCCTTGAATCGGATCATATCGACTATAAGAGTATGTAAACCTATCGACTTTTACCGCCTTCACTGCCGCCTTACAATACGCAGTGGAGGCAATATCAAAAGTTGTTTTATTACGATCACCGGTCTGACTATCATCAACTTTAATAGCATCCGACAAAACAATCTGGATTTTACCAGTCGATGTATTGCCATCCATGACTTCACTCGCGTTTATAATGTGCGAGTGATTCAGAGTAACGTTCTTATTCGCGAGTACGTAAAAGGCATTCTCATTTGTCGGCAACGCTTGCCCCAAACTAACATAATGTTTCGAAAATGGGGTTCCATTAACACCGTCATAAATTGTCCCAACCGAGCCAGAATCAGACATCAACGCTATAGAACCAACATGCAAATTGTGGATCGTCGAGGTTCCGTTGACCAAATTCTCAACATTTGTGACTCGGCTATTAATGTTCGTAATACTCGAGTTATTGCCAATATCAATCGTAGAACCATTGATCTTAACTCGATCGGCTTTAATCTGTGCAGTTACGCTATTGTCATTGATCCGATCGATCATTACACCGCCGGTCAGATTTCCTTCATCGTAAACGCCAAACTCTGAATTGTCACGAGCCAATTTAAAGCCGGTGCCCTTTTGAACGACAATTTTATTATTAACCTTATCATATTTCAGTTTACCGCTTACGCCGACGAGATTTTCCTCATCAGCCCAAAGAGCAGATGATTGTATTTCATCAGCAGCAGCCTTTGCTGCATTAGCTGTGGCGATCGTAGTGTTTAAGCCTTCAATCTTACCGCTAAGGATAGCTGCAGATTCATTTGTACCATTGATGGTTTTTACAAGGAAGCCGGCTGTAATATCACCCTGCTTGTATACACCAAGAGATGAAGAGCCTTCGTCCAAATATAACTGGCTACCATCAACAATATGGACATTGTTATCTTTGTCAACTCCAATAACACCGGCCATCAACCCAAGATTATTTAAATTCTCCCAAGCAGCAGTACCTTCAAAAGCGGTCTCGAATTTATCGGTGGTCGTCTTTGCAGCCACGGCAGTGACTGTTGCGTTCTCGACTGAGATGGCAACATTCTTCAGTGACAAGTTAATATTTTTTTCACCATCCGCCAATCCACCATACTGACTGGCAATGCCCTCATAGTTGGAGGCTTTGTAGTTTGAACCACCGGAAGTAACTCTGCCAGAGCTGCTGGATGTACCATTGTAGTCGCCAGTAACCGAAGCGCCATTGCCACCACTTGCATCCTCGCGATGAGGCTTGCTAAATATGTACTGATCGTTCTCGGGATTATCAAGATCGTACTGGATCTCGGTAATAACAAGATTGGTCCGCTCGATGCCGACAGGCTCAATCACGAGTGTAGCCTTTTTGCCAAGCGTCAAAGGCTCCTCATTTTGATTGAGATTGTGAAGGTCTACAGCTTTGACCGTGTACTTCTCAGGACCAGCTCGCCAATCGTGCTCGTAGAGGTACTTCATGGCGGCGTCATACAATTCTTTTGCGTCATCAATCTGGTTGAACTCGATCGAACGCAGAACACGACCATAAGTTGCGATCTGCTCGGTAAGCTCGATCAGCATCTTGCCGCCATTGTACGTCTCCCCGTCTTTTCCCTTGGTCTCGAGCGTAAGATTGTCTTTACCAATCGGCAGAAGAATCGTGAACACGTCCATACCCTGGCTGTCTTCAGTGTAGTCAGTCAAGTTAAGACCATAACGAACCGGCTGAGTATTAGGCTCACCAAAAGGCTGCGGATTGACGCCTTCCCGAGGATCGTCATAGTCCATACGCCAGTCAAGACGATTTCGCCAATTCCCAGTACTATGGTCACGAGTGACAGTCAGATAGCCGCCGAATGTCTTGATCAGTGTATCGATGATTGTTCCATGAGTACCGCCAAAACCTGTGACATTGAAATGGTACTTTGTACTGGCTTCATTGATGAGGACATCTCCGACAACGAATCTCTTGTCAATCGGCCCATAGTTGATCCCGTCATTCCAATACCATTCAGTTGTTTGATCGACACCGTCCGGCATCTCAACAACCTGAGCATTGTGATGACTAATGCAATTCACAAGGAACTCTCGAGGATTGACGTTTTTGTAATCAAAGTACGGCTGAACACTATCGAGAAGAAATGCCAAAGCTCCTTCGCAACAGACCTTCTTCTGACGCCAAATATCAGTCTCGGTGTAGAGGACTCTGCCATACCACATCGGAACTTCTTCATCATCCACATAATATTCAATCAGCGTATTGAGCTTATTGATTTTATTATACAGTGGATGGCGAGGAAACATTGTGAACTCGAGGGAGCCTGCTTTGTTCAAAGCAATTGTAAGCTTAGGCGTGCCAATCGCCATATCGGGATTAGTGTCCCAACTGGCATGAATCAGCTCGCCATTAGCAAGTATTTTGTACATCACAGAACCCCCTCGAGATACTCAATCAGAACAGTCGCAGTTCCGGTGCCGCCCTCCTTGCGCGTAACCGTCAGTGCATTATTTCCGACCGCAAGCACAAGATTCGGATTGACCGACTCACCGGCAGGGAACTCATACGTCTTTCCGTCAAACCCTATAATCACAAGTTCGCTGCACTCGAATGTCGGCCTAAATATCTTTGGCGACTTGAGTGTAAAAGATGTAGTCGACGTATTTGTTGCAATTGCACGATACCGGTCGAAGAGCCTCTTTCTGAAGGGCTCCAAAACACCCTCTATTTTGATTTGAGAATAGCTGCTTCCATGAGCAAACTCGCTGACTGTGAATCTTCCTCGATAATAGTGATCCGGATCGTCAGCAAGAGTCATCTTCATACGCTGACCGTGCAAATATGACACGATCGCATCGTACGCTTCGTAATAACTTACCTGATCGATGTCGACTATGAAGTCAAAGGAAGCCTGGCGGCTCCCGTAAGTCGTCCGACCAGCAACAGCTTCAGTCAGATCGATTGCGGGGCCGCCAGGGATTTCCACGTACTTTGTGTTTGCAGGAGGCAGAGGAACAAACGGCGGGGAGGTTGGCACTAAATGCCAGTCCAGCCAAGAATTCTTGTCACCGAATGTGACAGAGTGCTCCCCGTTATAGAAGACTGACATTTAGACACCCCTTCCGTTAAGTGCTACTTGTCTACCAAGATTTTTATCAATTTGTGTTGTAAGACCGCCAGCGATGACACCAGTGTCAAGAACAACCTGCATGTTTTCGATTGCCTGCTGCATGAGATCCATGCGAGCAAGAACATCTGCAAGAGTATATTCACCTGTGCCAACGCCAATGGCAAGGTTACCGGATGCGAGCTGACCGGCGAAACGTTTCGCATAGTCAAAGCTAAGACCTTCACCCTGCATGGATCCCTTGTAGGAACGAGAACCGCTGCCGGAGCCGCTTCCGCCACCAGCGCCACCGAGATTGGCCTTGACATCATCCAGAGCACCACTCTCAAGTTTATCCATGATACCATCCGGATCATCAACATTGAGATGGAACAGCAAATCCGCTTCTTCTCCGTCAATGCCCATCAAGGTTTTCACAGCACCGATAAACTCACTTTTGTCAGCGCCCTTAAGACTATCGCCAACCCTACGAATATATTCAGCAGGATTGTCCCAGAATGAGCCGCCCTCAGCAGCCTTACTCCAAGCATCACCAATTCCGCCGACAACACTGCTCATTGCAGTTTCAAGCGCTCCAGCTTTGGTCTCGAACTCCTTCACAGGAATAAGGGAATCAAGCCCATATTCTTTCAAAGTATCGCCAAGACCTTTTGCGACCTTAGTGATAACCCCTTCGGATGCTTCAGCGGCTTTTCCTGTGCTGTCAGCAACTCCTTCAGCAGCTTTCTCAGCTTTATCCGCAGCTGTTTGAACAGCTTCGACTGTGCTATCAGCACTTTGCTGAACTTGACTCTGCCCAATTCCGAGCAAACGGGTGAATCCCTTTACGGCTGTTTCAACAGTGCTTTCAACCGCACCTTTGGCCATCTCGAGAAGGCTTGTTCCAGCATTAGCAGTCTCTGTGACGGCTTTCTTTGTTTTGTTAAGTTCGCCAGCGACTGTCTTGTTTCCAGAACCAAGGCTATTAATCATGTTCTCGGCAATATCAGTCGTTGCGCTCTTAACTTTCTTCGTATCTCGGTCAAGGCCCTTAATGAGCCCCTTTAGGCCGAGCGGCGAAGAGTTCAGAATATTATTGGTTGCTTTGACAACATCCTCAGCCACGGCAACAGCATTGCGGACGAGGATTGGGCCTTCACGAACAACGCCTTCGTTGATACCACGGACAAACATGATACCATCGAATTCGCCAACATGAGAAGGAGACCTAATAATCCATGTGTCTTCAATAGCAGCGATGCAAAGCTTAGCAAGCTGTTCAGCGGACTTAATCGGATTGTTCGTCTTGCTCCAAGTGGCGTTGGTAATGCCTGTGTTCAAGCCTTGGACGAAGTAATCACCAACAGTAACAAACTCACCTTGCTGGTTGTTGAGAGCGGTAAGGATCGGCTGCACAGCAGAGGTCACCAAATCGGTCCCATTTTGAATTCCGTCAGTGAGGCCAGAAAGCAAAGACCCAGAAGAATCCGTGCCAGCAGTATAGAAAGCGCCAGTGATCGTCTGAAGACTCGTTGCAACGCTTTCGAGTTTTTTCACATCGACGCCCATCTGAATATTCGTCGAGAACTCAGTAAGCCAAGAACTCATACGATTTAGCAGGTTCTCGTCGTTGCTGAACATGGCTTCGCACTCGATAAGAGTCTTTACAAGCTCAGCGAACCCTTTTGTATTTTCGCCAATTTGTTTGCCTTTGAGAACGCCGTCAAACGCAACGAACCCGTTTGCAAGATCAACGAAATTCTGAGTAGTAAATTCGGCATCATGCTTGCCAAGTTGTGACAAGTAGAACTGCGCCTCGGCAAGATGTTTGAGCGATTTAGCGGCAGTCAGTATCTTTGACCCAACCTCGGTATCTCCAAGATTTGTAACAAAGTTCTTAATGCCGGTACCAAGTTCGCCCATGCCAGTCGCGAATGCGCCATATTCGATTCCGCCAGTGAAGATAGCGCCAAGGCCACCAGTCTTCTGAAGACTACCCTGGGCTTCAGCAAGAACCTTAATGGCACTGACTGCTGCTTCGACATTCGTGTAATCGGTAGACTCATTCACACCTTTTGCGAAATTGGCAATGCCTTTGCCAAGATCGCCAATGCCCGTAGCAAAATCGCCAAGGCTCTTATTGCCGTGAATCCAACTCGCAATACCGCCGACTGCTGGCATACTACTCTGAACTCCAGCTATGGCAGAAAGAACGCCAACGCCTCTTGTTACCTTGTCAAGGTCGACCTCATCAGCTCCAACGGATTTACCGAAATCAGCAACGGCGGTACCAAGAGCCGAAACCTGACCAGGGAACTTATCCAGATCGATCCCGGTATTGCCGGCCAAATATCCAGCTAAATCGTAGAAGCTATCGAGTTTGATTGTCTCAGTTGAAAGGGCAGCAATCGCAGTTAGCGCATCAGTACCAGTCTTAATCTTAGTCGAGTCGATCCCCTCAACACTCATCTCTTTGCCGAACGATGCAACTGCAGATCCAAGTGCCGCGACATCTTCTGCAAACTGTTCGAGTTTCGTTTGAGGACTCTCAGCCTTCATTGTTACGCCGAATGCTGTGATCTCGCTAATGCCAACATCCGGCAATTTGTCGTTAAGGGCAGCAATCGCGGTGAGCGATTCAGTGATCTTATTCGCCGTTGCAATCTGCCCGTCACCGATAGCAGTAGAATATCCAGCAATAGCCGTACCCAGATTTGTAATGCCGATTGCAAAATCCGTAATTCCATTGGAATTCGTTCCGCCAAGACTCTGGCCGAATTCGACAATCTTGTCGCGATTCTCCTTGGACGGAAGATTAGTGGCCAGAGTATCAAACACATTGCTAATGGTTTCACCGTCAGGAGTGTTGCTCTTGGTGAACGTAATGCCGTCAATATCTTTGTAGTAAAGACTAATCGCGCCACCAATATTAGCGATCGCTGTCGACATATCGCCAAGATCTTTTACATCTTTCAGATCTGTGTACAGCTTATTAATGGTTCCGGTCACAGCCTCAGCATTGCTAAGATTCGTAATATCAAACTTCGCGGAACTCTCACCGAACAGTTTAAGCCTCGAGGACAAACGAGTAAGGCCAGTTGTCCCTTTGACCAGTCCATCAACAGAAATATCACTGTAAGTGGTGGACATAGTCTGAATCTTCTCGAATGCTTTGTCCATGTTGTCAATCGAGGAAACTGCAATTTCCCCAGACGTGACGCTGGTCAGCTTAAGATTCGAAGCAATCTGATTGGCTTCAACTGAAATCGAGAGCATTCCCTGAGAATTGATGCCAATTATCTTTGTTGAAGCAGTTGCGAGTTCGGTAAACGTATCGGTAATATTGCTGACATTATCCGATTTAATGTTGGCGCACGATTCTGTGAAATCTTCAAGATGCCAACCGATTCTCTGCATACGTCCGGTGAAGCTTTCGATAGCAGCACCTCCGAGCAAATCCGCCAACTGCAAAGCAAGGCCGATAGCTCCAACAAGAACCACTAAGGCGATGCCAAGTTTGAACGCTGCTCCAACGCTGATAATATGCCCAAGAAGCGAAATCAGCGGAATGACGATCGCCAATGCCGCTACTATGGCAGCAAAATGCCACATTTGCTCAATTGGAACGTCTTTAATTTTAACAAGAGCGTCGCCGAGGACAAATATCACTCCAGCCACACTAATGAATCCAATAAGAAGGGCTATTATAGATGAGAACTTAACGCCCTTCTTGCCACGCAGCAAAGCGACCATTGCACTGATGCTAATTCCAATTATAGAGATTGCGCCAGCAAAACTTAGCATGTTTTCCCACGGAACGTCTTTCACATCGTTAATAACATTAACAAGCAAAAGTATTATCCCGACGATTTCGGCGAATGCTAACACCATTGCTGTAAGGCCAAGGAATGTAGTTTTACGGTAACCGCTTTCGTTCTTTGATCCCCTGGCGAAAGCCATCATTGCGGCCATTGCGCCGGCAATCAAAGCAATGCCACCAGAGAATGATGCGATCTTTTCCCATGAAATATCTTTCAATCGTAGAATCGCGTCAGTCATCATATAGATGATGCCGATGACTCCTACAATTGTCAGGAACAAAGCACCGATCTTCTGTTTATTGTCCCCACCGTAACGACTGTTTAGAACAATGTGAGAAATGGCAAATGCAATCGCGGAAATGGCGACCCCGAAAATAGCTATTGTGCCGACATCAATATTCTGCACACGCTGCAATGCCCTGCTTAAAGCGATCATCGCAACTGCAATTCCGACGAATGTCGACAGAACTCGCATTCCCTTACGATTATTGTTATTCGGAAACGCATCAATAGCCGCAAATATAAGTTTGACAACGGTCAGGATCCCAAGAATGATCACGAGCCTCGTCAAACCAAGATCCCACATCTCATTTGGAACAATCCCAAGCACTGAAATAACGCCAGTCATCGCAAGCAATCCGGCAGCAATGGAGACGAATTTCACTCTCATCTTATTGCCGTTGGTGAGTTGCGCTGATCTGCCGCAAACCAAATTAAGAACTGCGACAATAGCGCTCAAAGCAACAAGTTTACCATATGCTTCCAAGAACTCCATTATTGTGCCGAAACCGTTCATTAGGATTTTTACAATCCCAACGAGGGAAGCGATCGCAATCGTCATGCCTATGAAATTAAATTTAGAGGCATTCTCTCCTGCGAGACCTCGAGCAGCCCCCATAACAACTATCAGCCCCGCCACAATAGCCACTAACTGGAGCAATCGATCCCGACCGGCTTCGAAATTAAGATTCTCGTCGTTAAGCAAATATAAAATACCTGTCAAAGCGGCAAGTGCAGCGGCAATGGACAAAGTTTGAGTGCCAAAATTATTCGGGATCTTGGTTCCACCGATCATATTCAGCAGCTTGAGCAAACCGAACATGACGACCAAACCGCCAGCCAACCAGCCCATAGTGATAAGCAGCTGGTTCATATCTTCAGGCTTGACCGCATCCACGATCACCATCAACGCAGCAAGAGCACCAACCACTATTGCAATTGACGCGGCGATCTTCAATATCATTGTGCCGATTTTCTCATTTCGCTTTGTAAAAGTGCTTAATACGTTAGCCTGATTGCCGATACCAGTCATAGAGAAACTGATAGGCTTGAAATTACTGACAATATCACCAAAATTTTCGCTTACCGTTTTAAACCCTTTTCCAAGCGCTTTCAACCCAGAACCCATACGAGCGACACCACGGCCAGCAGCACGAATACCCATCCCTGCGCTAAACACCATCGCGATACGGCCAATGATTTCAGCATGCTGCTCGATAGTCGTAAGCAATCCACTCAAATCAAGACTACTGAGCCAAGTCGCAACACTACTGAATGCATCGCCAACCGGTTTGAAAAATGTGCTAACGCTGTTCCAAATATTAGTGAACCAATTGGAATTCTCTTGAGAAGCATTATTCGCGTCGTTAGAAGCATTTTTAATGTCTGTGGTGGAACTCCCAACCGCATCAGCAGCTTCCTGAGCTTTATCGGCTATAACGCCTTCAACTTCCTGGACTTCTTTAATGATCTGTTCTGCTTCTTTTGTTTCTTCGAGAATTTCCTCTTCTATTATCTCCTCAGTTTCTTCGGCTTTTGCTGAACCAACAAAGAAGCTCGAGAAGAATTCACCAACTTTAGCGAATAGGCCAGAAAATCCTTTCTTCTCCTCGCCATTTGCGGATTCTGCTTCCTTCTCAGGTTTCTTGAAAAATCCAGTGAATGTTTCCCACAAAGAACCGAATGCTTTTCCAGCATCAGTGCGAAGCAGTTTGAACCATTCAGCAACCGCCTGCAATTTTGCGACGAATTTTTCAACAAATTCCGGAGCTTTTAGTTTCTCGGTCAAGCCGCTAAAGAAATTCGCAATCGAAGAAATAATGGGGATATCAGAAGTTTTCTTTTCATTGCCGGGGACCAAATCGAGAAGCGACTTCTTCTTTGGCCCAAGCCCAAGCGCCTGTTTAATCGAGGCAATGGTTTTATCGTACCACGCTTTTACCTTTTGCCCGATTTCAGTTGTGTTAAAGGCTTCAAATATCTTGTTAAAGCTTTCCTTGAATTGCTCGGCGAATCCGTTAAATGAATCGATAATCGGCTTAAATGGGCTGTTCTTGAACAATGTTCCAAGACCGCCTTCGCCGAAACTCTTCATTAGCGTAAACAGCAAACCCAGAACAGAAATGATTTTAGTTAATTTGCTCCTATGGCGAATAAACTCAAATATCCCGCCAGAGGTTTTGATCCTGCCCCAAAGCATGAAAGCCGCAGCAATACCGGCTGCCATTTTCACGATCGTGCCATATTTGGAGAAGAATCCAGAAATGCCGTCAATGATTCCTTTAATCGTCGACCAGAAGTTTTGCACAGCGAGTCGAATATTGGTAATACGGAGAAGACCATTCTCAGCAGGAGTATAGAGCCACAGGCGAATACTCTGTCCAAAATCCTTAATCGCTTTACTAATATCCAGCAAATGGCTGCTCTTAATAAACGAATCCGTTTCGTCCTTAATATCGTTCAGAATATCAAGTAAGCTTCCGTGCTGGTCCACAGGAGGATAAAAAGCATCAAGGATACCACGCTTGACAGCCTCCATTAACGAAACTATCGATTCCCACAAGTCCTTAATTCCTTCGAGAATCTGCGTACGGCCGCCAAGTTTCTTCCAGTTCTCAAGGACATTATTCCGGGCTGTAGTGCTTACATCCATTACTTCGATGATTGAATCGCACAGCCCGGTGAATAACTCGATTGCTTCCTCAAGATCACCGAACACGATCTTGTATGTCTTCATCCATCCGGAAGAAGCAGCATCCGAAATCGCGTCCATGGCATCCTTGAATGTAAGAGCATTTTTAGCAGCCGCATAAGACACTTTACCAATGTCGGTTGTGGTGTCACCATATTTCTTTAGTGTCTTGATCAGGACGTTACTATTAAGCCAGCCTTTCTGAAGAGTCTCGTTGAAATGCTGGAACGTTACAATCGTACCACTCTTATCGCCAATTATTTTACCGGTTTCATCGAGAACTCCGAGTTCTTTTGCAGTCTCGATTAACTGCTCTTTGAACTCTTTTGTCGCCATGTTCGCATTCTCGATAGACTTCCAGTCAATAAGCTTGACGCTGCCAGTAGCAAGAGCCTGAGCAAAATTGTACATTGCTCGGTTTGCTTCCATTTTACCGGCGCCAGAACGAGCAGCTTCGTTACCGATACCCATCATCGCCGTGATGGCGTCGTTGAGGTCCACACCGACTGACGTGAATTTACCAATGGAACTGACCATTGCGCTAAAGTCATAACTCGTCATATCGGTATAATAATTCAAACGTTCAAGTGCTTTGTCGACTTCGGCTGTTGTCTTTCCGGTAGCGGCAACGATCGTTTGCGTCGAACGGGTCATGTCCTCGAACTTGTTCATGCCAGCATTCATATCTGTAATGCCGAGCATCGTTTTACCAAGCTGTTCGACAGCATCGACCGCTTTCGTAGTATAACGCTGAATTAGCGTCATCTTTGCGATGAACCCCGCCGAAGCCGACACAACACTATTCATGCCATTGGCGACATTGCTAAAGTCCATTCGTTTAGTGGTTTTATCAAGATCCTCGAGACTTTCCTTAGCCTCGTCGAACCTCAATTTCTCGTCAAGCTTATCAAGTTTCTTGATCGTGTCTTTAATATTTGTGTCGAACCCTTGGGTGTCGAATTTCAATCTGGCAACCCGTTCTTCAATTGTCGTTGACATTCGACAAACCCCCTTCATTTTGAAAAAAAAGAAACGCCGTGAAGTTCTCACAGCGTTTCACTCGTCAGTAGAGTTTTGCGATGATCGGCAGCGCAAGAAGTATCGCCATCGGTATGAGAAAATAGAGCATATTCATCAGGAAGTCGCTCCATTTCTCTTTAATGCGATCTTTTGTGTTGCGTTCCATTTCGCATCACCTCCACTATACACTGTGTAATTATTGCGATTTGAACGAACCACGCTGACCGACACGATACGTCTCGATTGGACCTGTAGTCACAGGAAGTTTCTTAATGCTCTCAACGATTCGATTCACGCGCGTTGGGACATAACCGGTCACGAGATCTTTGCTATTAACAACGTCCATGCCTTGGCTGTGCGCTTTAGCAACTACGTTCTCGATCATCCCATCAAGCTGCTTTTCGAATTCTTTTTCCATTTTCAGAAATTCATCCGCCGTCACAGATGCGTAATTCGCCATTCGATACGTATAACTTGCGATATCGCCCTTTTTACGTTCGAGCACTTTCGCAGAATGGCGATCATATTGCTCCTTCTTCTTTTCAGTATGCTTCTGAAGCGCTTTTGAAATTTCACGCTGCTTGTTCAAACGATTCAAATCTTCTTCGATTTTAAGACGCGATACTTCGGTATCGGAATCTGGATCGTACTTTCTATAACGACGTTTCCCAAGCTCTGTCAATGTACCGTCTTTATTCTGGTACCGTCGGATGCCCCATCGCATTCTCGGAACACCATAATGGTACAAATCCTCAACATAATCTTCTTCTGGAATAGCATAATATACAGCCATAACCCCAAGTCCTTTCTACTTTACTCTTGCCGATATCTCCATCCAAGCATCCTCAACGATACTATCGAATATCGGCTTAAGCGCTGGGTTGATGTAATCAATGCCTTCGACCCATCCGCCGCTTTTGTGATAACGTTTCTTTCCAGTCACAGGATCAATGTACGAGCCAGGTCTTGTCGCATGACCAAACTGGAGGACTAAGGCAACATTGACATGGTTGTTAACATTCGTGTTATACCACGTAATATTGTATGTATGAGCCTTCTCATCCTCCCAAATCTCATATCCCCAACTGGAGGCCGTTTTTCCAGTATCTCTCGGGGTGGCTGCAGATAGGGCATCAACCCCCTGCTTACCATATTTATCAAGCCTCTTCAAATATGCTTTTTCAGCCAAATGATTCAGCCAGCTCCCAGTTTTCTCAAAACCCTTTTTATCGACAGTGATTCTAATCATACGTCCACCAACTTTCAAAAATATCAGAGGAGGTGATTGTGAAAGGAGGTGCCCCATGGAAAGCTGATGGGCGCATGATTAGAATCGCCGTCGTAGCGATTCTAATCCGATCAACCTCTTGTTCCCATTTTAGCCCTTCGTTGAGCATTCAAAGCAGCATTCTGCTTAAGAATATCTTTTTTCTTCATCTTCGGTCCAGGATTCTGTATCAAATCGCAAGCGTGGATCAAAGTCAAAAGACGATTCAGATGCCAATTCTCGCATTCAAAGGGAATTCCAAGCGATACCATCCAACCATAAATTTGCTCGGAGGTAATCTTCTTTGGACGCCCACCGCGAGTATTTGGTCGCGAATTGTTAAATGTAGTAGCCGTCATCGGTTCGTTTATGTACTCTAATATCTTTTTCATATGGGTCCTTGTCATGCACAAAAACACTCGATCGTCGACTTTTTCTCCGACCTGCATCATCCGTACATAATCAAGGAGCATAGCATAGTTCATTTTTTCCAATGACGAGAGAAAAGATTCGTGCCATTTTGATTCCCATTCTGAGATGGAGCGAAGGGAATGCTCCAGCGTCAATGTTTGGGGCTCGATTGTAACGAATTCTTCAAGCTTTTCGCTCCAATACTCTCGTCCCTCGATCTTCAGCTGGAGCATTCCGCGACCTCCCTACTCACTTGTCCTCGGTAACCGTCTCAATAGCCGTAATCTTACCGTTCTCCTGCTTCTCAAGCTCCTCGAGCATATCCTGAGGAACGATACGCTTGATGAAGTTAGCAGCAGCATCAGGTTCAGTGAAGAGTTCCTCAATCAGATCAGAATACATCTGGCTTGCAAGAAAGTCCTCGGTACGCTCCTTAGACTTGTAGAAACGACGACCATCTTCAGACTTAACGCCATAGCTACGAACAACCAGATCCTTGAAAATCTTGTAGATCTCAACGGAATCTTTTTCTTCCGTAACACGCTGAACCATACCAGCGAGACCGCCACGACGAGTCATCTCAAGATCGATCATCTCAGCCTTGGTCAGATTAAAGCAGCACTCCTCCGTGCGCTCTTCGCCATTGAAATCGATATACTTCATCTTCTTAACGTACATAATCGGATTCCTCCTTTACTTTCAATGAAACCAGTTATTAGGTTCCGCTCATCTTAGTCTTAACTTCATCGGGAAGAGGCAGACGGGGCTCGGTATTCTCGTCACCATACAGGATAGTCTCAAGAGCAGTCAGCTTCGTCTTATTAGCCTTGGTCGAATCGATGATCACCGTGGCCGTGGGCTTGAAGCCAGCAACGTTCACAGGAGTGGTATCCACTTCCCAAGAGAACGTGATGGCATCGGGGCTATCGTTGATAGTCTCATAAGACTTCTCAGACGGAGAAGCAGTGCAGCCATACACCAGATGCAGCTTGTAGCCGTCATCAGTATCAGAAGGAGTATCGTTTCCGATCTGAGTGCGATAGCTGAAGCCGAACGGAACGCGCTTCTGCTGGCCAACGTACACACCGTCCGCCAGAGAGGCACTACCGTCGCACTCAGCGAACTCATCCGGATAGGTGTAGGCTTCGATCGTGCATTTGAACGTTTCGGCAGAACGCAGGGAAGCATACTTAATGTTGTCGGCATACAGATCGTTGGGTTCAGCACCCTCGGGGCTCTCGCTGACACCAGTCAGACCGTTCCAAGCGAAACCAGTGGAGTAGGCTCCAGACGCATCCTGCTTATACAGAACGCCATGGTCAACGCCATTCTCGTAAAACCGCTCGCCGCTCTTATCCCATTCCAGTTTAGCCATGATCTTGTACCTCCTTAATAGTACAGGTCAAATGTCCAGTGGTTGAGGTTATCAGCAGTGTAGAATCTATTCAAACTGCAATAACGCAATTCAGACAAAATATCAGGTAATTCGCTATCCGGATTTCGATCGACATACGTAACCATATAACGCTTCATGCGATGGTATTTTCGATCATTTGCATGCCAAACATTCTCTTGAGACAAAGAATAGATGATGCAAGGATAGCTGATTTTGAATGTTTCCGGCGGCTGGAAGTATACGTTCCTGCTGCCAAGAAGATCCTCCAGCTTTTGCTGAAGTTCAAGTCGGGCGCGGGCCATTGTACACACCCCCGATGTTCAGAATAAGACGGGGGTGCTGGATTTCAACAGAGTTTACTTTCCAGCAGACCCCCATCCATTCCGCATATCGCATGGCAAAGACGTGCTCGTATGCGTATGCATCTGCAACGATGCTCAACCGGTTCGTAACGTTCAGATCATCGTTGAGATGCTCCCCTTGTTCCCCGCGCCTTGTGGCTTGTAGCACGTCGCCGGTATACTTCCGCTCCGTGATGACTTCGGTGTCGTAGACACCAGGCGCAACCTCCGTTGTCACCGCATACCCAACGGCACCATAATACTTTGCCATCGAATCACCTACTTACGCCTTGGTGTAGTAGGTCTTATGTGTGTTCACGGTCACGTCGGCAGAGGGACGATAGAGATCACCGATCTTCTCATACCAACCTTCGACGGAGGGATTCTCGTCGCCAGTGGGTTCCTCGACTTCGGTATAGGTGGGCTTGGAGCCACCGATTTCCACAGCCATAGCGGAGAAGGGCTTGATCAGAGCGCCGCTGATGCGGGTTTCGATCAGATACTTCTGCTGGTTGTAGTCAATATCAAAGTCGTCGAACATGTTGATAGCGCCGCCCTTATCAGCACCAACGTTGTAGTCCTTCAGGTCAAGGATCAGCGCAGCGAGCTTGACATTACCATCGCGGACCTGGTTCTCCATAATCGGAGAAGTCACGATCTTGTTCACGCGCAGCTTACGAGCCAGAGAAGCCTCGTCGGGATACAGCGGATGACCAATCTCGTCCTCGAGAAGCAGCATTTCAGTCAGCCAATCCTCAGACACGAACATCGTCAGATTGCCGCTGCCCTTGTAGTCCTTACGAGCCTTGATGATCGCACGAATCATGGCCTTGGCAGTCGCAGCGTCATCCGCACCAGCGGTCACGGGCACGGGGATAGTAAAGAGATCGTCATCGCCCCAAACCGGACGAATGTGCATGGTGCTGATCTTATCCTCGTCAGAGCCAAGACGACCGTCGCTGACCAGAATAGCGCGAGCGATTTCCTCATCCAGCATCAGACGCATTTCGCCCTTAATCCAAGCGACAACATCGAAGTCAGTAATATCAATGATGTCATCGCGATCGAGCTTCTGCTTCTTGTAAATAGTCTGAGGATCGGTCGTACGCCGCAGAAGAGTGAAGACCTCTTCCTTCTTCTTATGGCCCTTGATGTAACCCTTCGCACGAGCCTCATCCATCGTAATGTTGGCATAGGAGCTCTTGATGCGGCTGAAAGGAGTATGATGCACACCATTCATGACAGTGGCAACCCAATCAGTGTCGCGCTTGATCCAATCGGGGGTAGTGTTCAGATTACGATACTCGGGGAACAGAGTATTGATGTCGGCGACACCGTAAGTCTGCTCAGAGCCATCGCTGTTATACACAGCATGGGCGAGAACGCCATTTTCCTGATGCGCTTCCACAGCTTCCTTCAGACTACCCAGACGCTTAGCATCGGAGAAAATCATCTGATAGTCGGCATGTGTAAGCGCAGTGCTGTTGGTGTCGTTGTCAAAAGCGTTATGTTTCATCTCTTCTTCCTCCCCGGAATCATTGTCTTCATCGTCAGCTGCAAGAGCCTGCGCGACGATCAGCTGCACAACCTTCTTCTGCTCATCGGTGAAGCTGTTGTAAATATCACCGACCGTCTTTCCACTGCTCTTCTGTTCTTCGGCCATTTTAGGCGCCTCCTTTTTCTCTTCATCGGCATGATGAATATCATCTGAAGAGAACGGAACATTGAACAGGATAACGCTCTCTTCATCCTCGTAATCCTCATCACTATGGGCGAGGAATACATTTTCAATAACTGCCCCGGGATTAGCACTCGCAAGAACCAGACTAAGCTCGCGAATATTACCGTGCATAACGTCTCCGCCCTGCTGCTTAAGCTGATTCGCATAAATGCTCATGCTATTAATATCACCGTTCTTAAGAGCGGTCTTCATATGCTGAGCACTCGGAGTGTCGTTAAACTTGCCGTACGCATACATACCTTCACCAGGACGATACTCGAGCAATGCGTGCCCAAGAACGTTCTCCGGAGTATTATGCTGATGCATCCAAACAAGCGGGACAGTCTGACCGTCATTCTCCTTAAATGCGCCATCACGAATCGTACGACCATCTGCGCACTTAATGTCATTTTTAGTGGCCCAACCACTGAAGTCATACTTGTCCATTTTGAATTCTCCTTAGAAGTAACTGTCAATAGGCATGTCCATAAACGGCGTCCCAGGCGGAGGCTGAGGAGAAGCTGCCATCGGATCCTGCTCCGTACTCGGTTGCATGTTCGGATCCATGTTAGGGTCAGTGCCTTCTGGTGGCATTCCGTTTTCATCTGGATGATTAAGGTTACTGTTCCGAAGTTCGTCAGCTTTCGGATCCTTAGAAGGCTTAAGACCAATGACCTGGCGAAGTTCGTTCGATGTCATAATCTCGTTACGAGTGAACTTATCCGCAATGTCAGCCATCTTCTCTACGGGAACCAGCTTAAACGGATCATTGAAATACATAATCGATTGCCCTTGAGTCCTTGCAGTCTTGGATAAGAACTTACGCTTAATCTCTTCTACAAATGCGTCAAGAATCGGCTTGACGGTTCGATTATAGTAGTTCAACATCGTTTTTTCATCAGCTGTACCGTTAAAAACCTCTTCAGTAAGACCGAGCTGACTATATAGCATTTTAGTCAAATACTCAATCTGAGTGAGAAGGTTGTTCTCCAATGGACGATTCAGCTGAGTAATCTTTTCTGTTCCATCGGTATATGCGATGCCATACTTAGTATTGCTAAGCTGCATCTCAATCTCCTTACGCCTCTTCTCAGCTTCTGCTCGACGAGCCTCGGTCTTAACCACATATGGGAGCTGAATTATCAAATCGAGTTTTCCTGCACTCGACTGCTCATCGATTGAGTCGAGCAGATTCAGCTTATGGATCAACCGCTGTAAAGTTGAATTCGGTTCATTCATGATCGAATAAAGCGGATTCTCAATGATGCCCACATCGCGTTTAAAAAACGTTATGTCTTCTTTTCGTCCGGTTCGTTCATTGTAAACCTCAACAAGAACGTTGTTCGGTCGCCATTCTTTAATCTTGGCAACCCGGATGCTAAAGACATCGAATACGTTCCCGTTGTCCGGAGCAATGTTTGTATCAATCGGGACCAATGCGACTACACCTTCATCAAGCATCGACATAACGCCATCTTGAATAAACGCTCTACCAGATTGATCCAAATTCGCTTCAACGGTCAAGCATTGGTTCAAACCTGACTTTACATCCTCCATATAGCGCCCATTTTGATCAAGACGAACATGGTGCATGTCAACCGCAGAAACATCGATCGCAATACGATTCATGATGGCCGTTACAATACTCCGGTCAGCCGCTCTGCGCATAAAACGACGATCCGGACGATAGCTCGATCCACTCCCATAATTAACAGTTATGGGATGATCCCTACCGCGAAAGGCATTCCAAGCATGTTGTAGCCTATCGCCAAACTCTTTAAATGATGCCACTTAATCACCTGCTTCTTTACCCACGTCCTGTTTGAAGCTTACGTGCTGCATCAGTAAGCTTTTCGCGATGGCTGGCAGCTTCGACCTTGGCTTGATCGTACAGAGCGCGTCTCTCTCTGGCAGTTGTCCTATTCCCATAAGAATCCCCCTCACCAAGGAACAATATAGAGATAGGACTACCAATAGCGTCAGCAACAAGATGAGAAGCCATGGTTAGACTCAGCGCCTTAAGTACTTCCACAGCAACATTCCGAGCCCTTCTTGCTCTATCAGATCCGATCGATTCTGCTTCGTCAAGCCGTTTCTTCGAAAGCTCCATTACCTTCTTCTCAAAGGTAACACTCCTCATGATCCTTTCGGAACGTGCAAGAGCTCGTTTAGCGATTCGTTCCTGCTTTCTTCGTTCCCTATCGCTGATGCCTTCGCGGCCGGCATCGATTGACGCTTGCATGGCTTTATTAATATTCTTAACCATGCTATCTCTTTTGTATCCAGTATGACGCTCATAAGTAGCATCAAGTTTCGCAGATTGCTTCTCTTTATAAGCCTGCAGTTTCAAATATCTTTCTCGTCCGGCAGCAGTCAAAGATCCATCTTCATTCTGGAAACGCCTAACGCCCCATTTCTGGCCTTCAATACCGTGATGGGCGAGATGCGGTTCAGAATATCCAAAACCTACCGCGCCAATGTAATACATTCAATCACCACCAATAACCCATCAAATCGTATATATACGCTGCAGCAGCATCACGATCCTCTACAGGAAGAGTATCTATGTAATCGTAACTTTCCCCGAGAAACTCATTAAGTTTTTTCTTACTAAACTCGGAATATACTTTCTCGGCTTCTTCATATGCTTTTTCTCGTTCTTTAACACCGAATAAACTTTTATATCGACTATTACGAGCTTCTTCGGCTTTCTTTGCGAGATCAGCCAATTCTGGATCATTCGCGTACTTTGAATGCATTCCTTTTAGTTTTTGTGTTGCATTTTTACTCTTGAATTTGAATTTTGTCTTCATCTGCCACTTGTCATCATTATCCCAAAATGGAACATCACCGGCAAACTCATCGTCATTACCATTTTCATATGCAAGTTTTTGCATACGTTTTTCGAATGCCGATCTTCCAGAAAGTAATCGATCTCTATTTTTCTCGCCATCAGCTTGCCAGCGATCGTATCTTTCTTTTCCGGCTGGAGTCAAAGATCCATCTTCATTCTGGAAACGCCTAACGCCCCATTTCTGGCCTTTAATACCATGATGCGCCAAATAATTCGGATCGCATACAATGGCCCCAACGTAATACATTCAATCACCTCCAGTCGTTAGCGTTTACCATGCGTCCCCCATTTTCTACGCCCGGAACTCGCGGGAACATCGCCGTTGAAATCGGCATCCCTTGCAGCTTTTGTCGAAGCATCGAGAGTCTTTTTTCTTCTCAAACCGACATCCTCTTTAAGCTGACGACGTTCAGCGCGTGTAGTACGAGTGGTACCTTGGAGGCCACGAATATTGCGAGCAGCGTAATCACCAGCCTTAAGAAGAATCGGGTTTGCAATTGCACCGGCTGTGATCCCAGCCACTTTGATTCCCGTACTGGCGGTGTCAAGTCTATTCGACAAATATTGAGCTCTTCTTGTATGATGAGCGGAACGATCATTCCAGTATTGTGCCTCTTTAGAATACCATTCTCTGTCGTTTGGATGTTTCCATGCTTCATTTTGATAATCAACCGCATATTTTGCATTAGACTTGGCCAACGTATTTTCAGTCGACAATTCTCCACGGAGGTCATCAAGTCCATCTACATCAGCGCGTCTTGCTTGGTTCCAAATTAACGCTGACCCAATAGCCGCTGGGCCGAACCTAACAAGCTGTCTTGCAACAAACTTGCCAGCGCGTTTTGCGCGATCAGCGTTAACCCCTTCGAGCTCGTCGATTTCATCGATCTTTTTGCCTTCGAGTTCTTTCAGACGCTTTTCGTACTCGATCTTACGGCCAAGTTTTGCAACTTTCTTGCTACGGCCTTTACTTTGAGCTTTAGTCTGCTTCTCCTGAAGACGAGCAATTCGCGCATCCTGGTACGCTTCCATTTTATTACGCTCTTGCTGTTTGTAGGCTACGCCTTTCAAATATCTTTCTCGTCCAGCAGGAGTCAACGTGCCGTCTTCATTCTGGAAACGTCTAATCCCATGCTTTTGGCCTTTTATACCATGATGAGCAAGGTATGGCTCGGAATATCCGAAGCCAACGGCCCCAATATAGTACATATATCTCACCTCATTCGAACTGATCTTTGTTCGCCTTATAGGCGATATATGCGTCCATCATGGCAGCAACCGAGTCAATCTTGTCCTGACGGCGCATCTTACTAAGCTTCCGATTGTTGTTGTTGTCCAACACGACAATGCAATTACCCATTGTATACTTCATCATTTCTTGATCGAATATCAGCATACGATCGGCAGCAAGGGTCTTAAGTTCGCCAAGAGGCACAGATTCAGTCTTTGCACCTTGGATGACTTTCTCAATGCCAAATGGGCCATTCTCACGCTCCCAACGCTCAACAAATTCGCGAGCATTGTACGGGTCAAACCCCAAGCATCGAACGTCATAAGCGCTATCGATTATGTACTTGTCAAGGTCATCATAAACCTCCATCATCTCAAGAACGCTCCCCTCAAGAACCATGAGGCTTCCTTCTTCGATGAAATGCTGGTACATTTGCCGAGTAGCACCGGGTAAATGCATGAGAGTTCTTGAAGTAATATAACAACGAGTCTTGATCCCAAAGGCTCCACCATGAATTGGGAATAGGAACGTAAACGCACAAAAATCGTCGCCCTGTGACAAATCGCATCCAATCGCGCAAGGCATATTCCAAAAATCACGACGAGGATGAGTAAGCGTTTCCTGATAAGTGAAGAAATACGTAAAGCCTTCCATAGGAAGCCCGAAACGTTTTGCTAAAATATCATTTCGAGTGTCTGGAGCGTGTTCTGCACGTTCTACATCTCTGGCGTATTCTTCGTACTTGTTTAGAACAGCAATATTCGGATTCGCCTTGATCCAGAGATTCTGATCGGCAACTTCCTTAATATCATCGAGACAATACCACCAAATCGAAACGTGATCGGCAATGTAATCGCCTTTCAGTATTGACTCGAGCTCCATCTTAATGGTATCGCCAACGCCGCTTCGAGCAGTTCCCTCGGACGATGTGCATACGATAAGATAGTCGTCAAGCTTTGATGCGCCCTGCTCAATAGCGCCAACCACGTCTTCGCGAATATCACAACTGAGCCATTCGTCAACTGTGGAATACTTAGGGCGCATTCCCTGAAGCTTATCGATTGCCATCGGGCGAATTTCCATCAAAGAATTTGTCAGAAAATTCTCGATACCCTTCTTTGTGGACGTAAGCTTCACTCTATTAAGCTTGTTTCCAGTCGTATTTTGAATTGATCCTTCAGTCAGGAACTTGAACACTGGGCCTTTAGCCCTGGCAAGTGCGGTCTTGAACGGGCCAACCGTTTCTTCGGCCTGCTTCATCGTAGGAGCGACGACGCACTGATACGTAGTAGTCTTGTCAAGAACCATACCGTACGCGTGAATGCAAGTATCATACAAAGACTTTGCTGCTCCTCGACCAACGATCAGATACTGCTTCTTTGTGAGCCGATGCTTAACGTTCTTGATTACGAATTTACCGTCATGGCCATCGGGAGAAGGCTCGAATACAGTCTTTCGCTCAAAGTAGTACCATCCAAAAACCTCTTCTGCCCAAAGCTTAAAGCTATCAAGAAGATGAAGATCCTGCCCATCGGTTAGCGTCATCTCGTTCTCGCAGAACATTACAAAACCATCGACTATTGCCTCATCGTAGTAGTACCTTGGATCGGCAATAAGCCTATCGATTCTGTTCATCTCAAGTGCGATCTTCTCGCAAACTGGGATTTCTCCTCGACGAACTGAATCTCTGAACCGTGCATAATATTTTGGCGTGGCGGTATTGGAAAGCATTTACAACACCGCCTTATTTCTTGCCACGGCCAGTACGCGCAATTTCCTCAATGTTCGTCATGTTGTTCAGCTTCTCATTAGCAGTTTTTACTTCCTCGGGGGTCATATTACCAAGTTTGGATAGAAGCTCGTTTGCCGCTTTCTGAGCAGGACCTATCTTCTGTTTAACAGCTTCCGGACTAAGACCCGGCAAATGCTCTCCAGTGAACCTTGAAATGATCTTGTCGGCACGATCGTAAGATTCGAATAGTTTCTCTGCTCCCTTGGTAAAATCGCCAAGTCGTTCGATGAAATCCTTCTTCTTCGGCATTTTTGATTCGAGCTTGGCATACGAATCAATTCTGTTTAGAGCGTCATTAAGCTGCTGATTTGTCATACGATTACGATAGGTATGAACCTCTTCGGCATTGCCACTAATTACAGCTCTTGCGACATGCTCATTGTACTCGTCATCGGTCAAATCTCGACCATTGTTTTTCCTATAGCGTTCAATTCCAGCAGGAGTAAGGGTACCATCTTCATACTGATACAGACGAACGCCATTTTTTGAACCTTTAGTCCGATAATGCTCGAGATAGTTTGAATCATACATTATAGCTCCGATGTAATATCTCATGACGTTATTGCCCCCTCCGCATGAACATTCATTCGCCACTCAAGCTCCTGAATAAGCTTATTATAAGAATCCAGAACAAACGACGTAGCCGGAGGGTCAAACACAAGCTTCGTTTTTAGAAAAACGTATTGCGTAACCGCATTGAGTAGCGTCCCGCTCGGATCGAAGTCAGTCCATTCCTCATCAGCGCCACTTATCATGAATCCTTCCTTGGGCCCGACGCCAAGCTGCTGAAGTGTCATGAACGCGGCGTTAATGTCCACGATTAGGTCAGCATCAAATATCTCGTAATCTGGCTGGATCCCGATCATCTTCTTGACTGTCTGAAGAATACTGCTCATTTACACTCCTTTCTCACCATAACTTGGTGTCGTTTAAATATCTCACAGTTAGAGGCTTTGGAATTAAATCGAAGTCGCCGTAGTGTATAGCCTTATGGGTAAGATCTGAGCAACAGATTAAAAACTCTGGATCAAATATCACTGGATCTCGATTCTCTACCTGCTCAACTGTGATCGGATTCATATGATGAACAATTATGCCACTGAGAATATCGTAACCATCAACGCCAAGATCCAAACCATTGTCTCGGACAATTACCCGATCTCGAATGGACCTCCACTCCTTGGAATGGTAAAATATCTGATTCAAATACCGATCGAAACCGAACGTGTCTGCACCAACAGTCCCGCCAATTCGTAAATACTCGTAACGATCTCTAAAATTATCAAACCGTACAAGCTCAGAGTAGCAGAGATGCTTCAATCCTCTTGCACCCCCGTCTCATATGACTTGAACGCCTTTATCGCATTAGCATAAAGCTCTTCCATGCGCTGGGCAGACTCCAGAGTATCAGTCTTTGCCTGCTGAAGTCTAATTTCGCTTCTGGTTTTCTCAAGTTCGAGCTTTGCTTTAATCGTTCCGAGATCAATTAGCTTATTTATCAATGAAGCTGGAGCTTTTCCATCGAGAAGAAGCCTCTCAGCTTCGTCCATTGCCAGACCAACGAGCTGATCCTCGCGTTCCTCTGGCGATCTCGCCGGAGGAAGCCGCCTTTTCACGGCTTTGGCCTGTGTATCAGCCTGTTTCATCCGGCTTTCACTTCTTTCAAATATACTTTAGATGCTCTCTATAGGAGAATCGGGTAAGTTCTTGGGGGCCCGCCAGAAAGGAGGAATGAGAAAAAAGGACGGAGAACACCCGATTCCCCAATAGAAAGCACCTTAGTTGATTCCGGAAGTAAATATCAA
>ODAJ012168778.1_pt1 | contig 24588 bp, 22 predicted proteins | sample 1539241 | NCBI WGS metagenome assembly ODAJ01 (sample SAMN02144231, study PRJEB22623) | gut metagenome | biome: sheep rumen | host: Ovis aries | place: New Zealand
GGTCTGGCCAGACAGTGGACCAAGACCAGACGCAAGGGTCTGGCCAGACAGTGGACCAAGACCAGACGCAAGGGTCTGGCCAGACAGTGGGCCAGGATCAGGCCCAGGGGGCTGGTCAGGGAAATGACCAGGAACCAGAAAATGCTGCCATTGCACAGACGACAATGCAAGAAAGCGGAAAGGAGGACCTTCCGTGAAAGCCAGAATAAAATGGACCAAGACCGGGGTGCTGAAGTTCATCGGCCACCTGGATGTGCAGAGATATTTCCAGAAGGCCATCATGAGAGCAGGCCTGCCCGTGTCCTTTACCAAGGGCATGAGCCCCCACCAGATGCTGAGCTTTGCCGCCCCTTTGGGAATCGGTATGACCAGTGAGGGTGAGTATGTGGATATCAGTTTTGATTCCTGCTATTCAGGTCAGGAGATGCTGGACCGGCTGAATGCCCAGATGAAGGAGGGGATCTCTGTCCTGGAATTCCGCCAGATTGACCCCAAGGAGAAGAACTGTATGTCCTCCACAGCGGCTGCAGACTATCTGGTATTTTTCCGCAAGGGTTATTATTATACAGAGGCCTTTTTGCAGAGGACCCAGTCCTTCTATATGCAGGAAGCCATTCCTATTATGAAGAAGACCAAAAGGTCCGAAAAAGTAGTAGATATCCGTCCTCTGATCCTGGAGATGCGGGTTGAGCAGGACCATAATGACATTATTGCCGTGCCGGGTATGGAGGCTATTTTCCTTAAACTGGTCACCGGCAGCGAGCAGAATCTTAAGCCCCACCTGGTCATGGAAGCCTTCTGCCAGTTCCTGGGCTATGATTACCGGCCGGAGGCCTTTATGTACCACCGGCTGGAGACCTATCTGCAAAGGGAGGGCCGGCTGCTGCCATTGGGAGCAGTGGGCTGGGAAGTCCCTGAGCCCATCGAGGCCGAAGACCAGCAGCTGCTTAAACCATAGAGGCAGAGGGCCAGCAGCCGGTATGTTTTTAAACCAGAACTGGAAGGAGTCAGCAGGAGGGGAAATGGGAAAAAGAAATAAAACTCACAGTGGGAATCCCGGCCGCCTTCACCGGCTGGTGATTGTCGATGAAGGAGAGAAAGTATTATACGGCTATTTTGACGGAGACCAGCCGGTGGAACTCTATTGTGACCATAAGGAGCAGAGAAGTCTGGTGGGTAACGTCTATGCCGGCTCTGTATACAGGATTGCCGAGGGTATTAAGGGAGCCTTTCTCCACACCGTGGACGGGGACTGTTTTCTGCCCGGGACCTCCGGCCTTAAGGGAGGCGACATCCTGGCCGTCCAGATTTTCAAGGATCCTGTAGGCCGCAAGCTTCCGGTAGCCGGGACCAACATCTCTATTAATGGAAAATATTTTGTCTTTACCTTTGCCAATAAGCGGTTTGGGGTGTCCAAGAAGATTAAGAACCACAAGGAACGGGAGAGGCTCACTGCCATCATGAAGGAAGAAAGCCAGAGCCTCTCAGCTGATTTGAGCTCTGGTCAGCAGGCTGGAGAACTGAGAGAGGATTCCTGGATTAAAGTAGACCAGGACCATAAATCAGCCATAAAAGCAGACCAGGTTAAGATAGACTATGATTATGAATCCGCTACAAAGCCGGACCAGGGCTTTGAATTTGGAATTGTGGCCAGGACCAATGCCCAGGGAGTGGAGGAAGATTTGCTGAGAAAAGAATTCCGTGAGCTGACCGCCAGCTGCCGCCGGATTTTGAAGAAGTCCCTGACTGCCGCCGGAGGAAGCCTGCTTTATGGCCAGGTACCCTACTATATCCAGCTGGGTTTGGAGCTGCCTTCGGGAGAACTCCAGGAGATCGTCACCGACTCGCAAAGCATTTTCCAGGAATGGAAGGATTACTATGACGGGAGGCAGGACACCGGGCTGGCAGACAAGGTCAGGTATTATGAGGATGATTATCCCCTGAAGAATCTCTACCGTTTTGACCACCATTTCCAGGCCGCTTGCCAAAGGTATGTCTGGCTTAAGTCAGGCGGGAGTATCGTCATTGACCCCACAGAGGCCATGACCGTGATCGATGTCAATAGCGGGGCTGTCACCAGGAGCCCCAATAAGGCCGATCAGGTATTTCTTTCCATGAACCTGGAAGCAGCCAGGGAGATCGCCCGGCAGATCCGGCTCAGAAATATATCAGGCATTATCCTGGTTGACTTCATTAATATGAAGGAGTCTGATGGAAAAACGAAGCTGATGAAGGCTCTGGCCGACTACTGCAGCAAGGATCGCAGTAAGGTGAGAGTGATTGATTATACAGCCCTGGGCCTTGTGGAGATGACCAGGGATAAAAGCAGAAAACCCTTGCGGGCCCAGCTGGGTAAGACGCCTGGTCAAGCTTGAAGGATCCTGGAGGAGCCTTAGGTAGAGGAGTCTTGCGAAAAAAGTTATCTTGACAAGGGCCCTTGAAAATGGTATCATTTCAGTTGTGTTACGCACAGTTAGGTATAAGCTCCCGTTAGTATAGGAAGAGCGGGGCACCAAAACTGGCGATTATTATTTAGGAGGTGCCATATGTACGCTATTATTGCAACAGGTGGTAAACAGTATAAGGTAAGCGAAGGCGATGTAATCAGAGTCGAGAAGCTTAGTGCTGAAGCTGGTTCTACCTATACCTTTGACCAGGTTTTAGCAGTAAGTGGTGACGAAGTGAAAGTGGGAGATCCTGTTGTTGCAGGTGCTACTGTTGAAGCTTCTGTAATTGGAGACAGCAAGGCCAAGAAGGTCGTTGTCTACAAGTACAAGAGGAAGACAGGCTATCACAAGAAGCAAGGTCACAGACAGACTTACACAAAGGTTAAGATTGAAAAGATCAACGCTTAATTCCTGAGAGGATTGAGTATCAGTCATGATTACGATCACAATCTATAAGAAGCCGGATGATCAGTATAAAGGATTCCAGATTCTCGGACATGCCGACAGCGTGGAAGAGGGGGCAGACCTGGTCTGCTGTTCTGTATCGGTGCTTGCCATCACTCTTGTGAACAGCCTTGAGGCCTTCACAGAGGACGAGTACACTTTCACAGAGCAGGAGGACCTGGGACTGGTGCAGGTGATTTTTCCGCAGAATGCAGGAGATCAGGCCACACTGCTGCTCAAGTCTTTCGAGCTTGGCCTGCATGGCATCGAGGAGGAGTACGGAGACTGGTTGCAAGTGATTACTAAGGAGGTGTAATGACAATGATGAAGATGAACCTTCAGTTCTTCGCCCATAAAAAAGGTGTTGGTTCTACTAAGAACGGACGTGATTCCGAGTCCAAGAGACTTGGTGCCAAGAGAGCAGACGGACAGTTTGTAAAGGCTGGTAATATTCTCTACAGACAGCGTGGTACCAGAATTCACCCCGGTGTGAACGTTGGACGCGGTGGAGACGATACATTATTCGCATTAGTTGATGGTGTAGTACGTTTCGAGAGAAAGGGCAGAGACAAAAAGCGTTGCTCTGTTTATCCAGTAGCATAAACTGCGTGATATTTCTGATGATCGGCGGCTTCAAAACCTTGGGATTTTGAAGCCGCTTTCCTTATATTTGAATATTTGAAAGGATCTTTATTTTCAGAAAGCTATTTTTATTTAAGAACATCTCATTTAAAATTATATTTTCAGATTATAATATGTTTATATTTTATAAGAAAGGATGTGGGACATGTTTGCAGATCGTGCACGCATCTTTATCCGGTCCGGTAAGGGCGGGGATGGTCATGTATCCTTCCGCAGGGAGAAGTATGTACCGGACGGAGGTCCGGACGGCGGAGACGGCGGCAAGGGCGGAGACCTTATATTTGTAGTTGACCCGGGTATGAATACCCTGGTGGACTACCGTCACAAGAGGAAATATTGCGCTGGGGACGGCAAGGAAGGTGGCAAGAAGCGCTGTGCCGGAGCCAGCGGCGACGACCTGGTGATCAAGGTGCCGGCCGGCACTGTGGTCAAGGACGCCGATTCCGGCAAGGTGATCCTGGACATGGCCAACCGGACAGAGCCGGTGGTCCTTTTAAAGGGCGGCCGGGGAGGAAAGGGCAACCAGCACTATGCCACCCCCACCATGCAGGCCCCCAAGTATGCCCAGCCCGGCCAGCCGGCCAAGGAGCTTTGGGTAGACCTGGAGCTAAAATGCATCGCTGATGTAGGTCTCATCGGTTTTCCTAACGTGGGTAAATCTACGCTTTTATCCAGGGTGACCAATGCCCGACCCAAGATCGCCAATTATCATTTTACCACCCTCAATCCCAACCTGGGTGTTGTAGACCTGGCTGACGGCAACGGCTTTGTCATCGCCGACATTCCCGGTATTATTGAGGGAGCCTCCGAGGGCGTGGGCTTAGGCTTTGAGTTCCTCCGCCATATCGAGAGGACAAGAATCATGATCCATCTGGTGGACGCAGCCTCCGTGGAAGGCCGTGACCCCATCCAGGACATCAAGGCCATCAACCAGGAACTCAAGTCCTATAATGAAGCACTTGCCAGCCGGCCCCAGGTGATCGCCGCCAACAAGATTGACGCCATGCCTGAGGAAGACAGGGACTTTGTCATCGACATGCTGCGAGAAGAATTTGAACCCCAGGGTATGAAAGTATTTCCCATATCGGCCGTAAGCGGCCAGGGTCTTAAAGACCTGCTCTGGTATGTCAACGGCCTTCTCAAGGACCTGCCCGCGGAGCCGGTGGAGTTCGAACAGGAATTCTTCCCGGAATTCCAGCAGGACGAGGAGTGGGAGTCCATCGAAGTGGAGATGGAGGAGCCCGGTGTCTACCTGGTCCAGGGCCCCAAGGTGGAGCGTATGCTTGGCTACACCAACCTGGAATCGGAGAAGGGCTTTGACTTTTTCCAGCGTTTCATGAAGGACAACGGAGTCCTCAAGCGGCTTGAAGAGCTGGGAATCGAGGAAGGCGATACTGTCAAGGTATTCGGCTGGGAATTCGACTATTACAAATAATAAGAGTCTGATGTAACAGACTTTTTGAAATGATTGAGTCTCCGGTTAGCAAAAAACCGGAACATCTAGATGAATCTGCCGGCCCATAAGAGCAGAGCAGGGATGAATCTATTTCATGATATTTTGATCAGAAAGGGCTATTATGACAAGTAAGCAAAGAGCATATTTAAAGGGGCTTGCCATGACTATGGAACCGGTATGTAATATCGGCAAGGCTGCCTTGACTCCTGAGGCTGTGGAGTCAGTCCGCGAGGCTTTAGAGGCCCGTGAATTAATAAAAGTAAATGTTGGCAAGAGCTGCATGGAAGATCCTAAAGAGCTGGGACAGGTACTGGCGGAACGGACCAGGTCAGAACTGGTCCAGGTGATCGGAAGAAAGGTCGTCCTTTTCAAACAGGCCAGGGAGAAGAGTAAGATCGAGCTGCCCAGATAGGACAGACTGGAGGATTGCTGCCCGACCGGCAGAACCCGGATAGGAAAGAAGGACCATGATCAGCCGGGGATGGAGGTCTGCAGGCAGCAGGTTCGGAAATAAAAATGCAGACCAGTCAGACCAAGTCTGTTCTTGTCAATGAGACAAGCGGCAAGGGTCTGGCTGGTTATTTTTTTCAGTTAAGACAACCATGGCCTAGGCAAAAGCATTTTCTATTAACAGCCAAAAACAGTCAGAGTAAAGAAAAAGCATTTTATGTTAACATCCTGGACAGCTAAGGTAAAGGCAAAAGTATTTATTAACAGCCGGGACAGCTAAGGCATAGGCAAAGCATTTTCTATTAACAGCCAGGACAGGATAGGATGGCTTCAGCTGATGACCAGCCCTGACTGTGCTAACGTTCTGATGACGGATGATATTTGGTGGACAGAAGGGAGCAAATAAGGATGAGTAGAAAGATAGGAATCATGGGAGGAACCTTTAATCCCATACATTTTGGCCATCTGCTTCTGGCAGAGACCGCCCACGACCAGTTTGGGCTGGACCAGGTATTGATCATGCCCACAAAGAATACCTATTATAAACAGATGAATAACCTGGTCAGCGAACAGGACCGGGTAACCATGGTCGATCTGGCCATCGCTGACAATCCCAACTTTGTCCTGTCCAAGCTGGAATTGGACCGGGACGGGACCACCTATACGGTAGAGACGCTCCGTCAGCTGACAACCGCCCATCCCGAGGACCAATACTATTTTATCATGGGAGCGGACTCCCTCTTCCACATCGAATCCTGGTATGAACCGGCGGAGATCCTTCGTATGGCAAACATTTTGGTGGCAGGAAGAGGCAGCTCCGGAGAGGGCAGTCTCCTGACCAGCCAGATTGCCTATCTCAATGACAAATACGATGCCTCAATCTATCTGTTAAACTCTCCGAATATGGAAATATCTTCCCATAATATCCGCAGAAGGGTGTATAATGGAGATAGTATTAGATACCTGCTGCCCAGGGAAGTAGCGGACTACATTTCCCGGAATGGTCTCTATGGCCGCCGGGACTCTGAGGAATGACGCCCGGACAGGAATAGAGTGAACATATGAAATCGATCAAAGAATATAAAAAACTATTAAAGGAAGTTCTGACACCCGGCCGCTATGAGCATACCCTTGGGGTGGAGTATACCGCCGCCTGTATGGCCATGCGCTATGGTGAAGACCTGACCAGGACCAGGATCGCTGCCCTGCTCCATGACTGTGCTAAATGCCTGCCGGCCCAGGACCAGCTGGACCAGTGTCTGGCCCACGGTATCCCCATATCACCGGTGGAGAGGGATAATCCCAACCTCCTCCATGCTAAGCTGGGAGCCTGGTATGCCAGGGAAAAATACGGAATTGAGGACCTGGAGATTCTCTCGGCCATCTACTACCATACCACCGGCAAGCCGGACATGACCCTTTTGGAGAAAATCATCTATGTGGCGGATTATTTAGAGCCCAACCGCAACAGGGCTTCCAATCTTGACCAGGTGAGGGCAGAACTATTTCTGGATTTGGACCAGTGCCTGCTTACCATCTTAGAGTCAACGGTGGACTATCTGAACAGCCGGGCCTTAAGCATTGACCCCATGACAGAGGAGACTTGTAACTACTACAAGAACCTTCTGAAGGGTCAAAAGAATGACTGAAGATGACGGGCTGCTGAACAGGCAGATAAAGGAAGACTGCTGATCGAGGCAAAAGCTAGATTAAGCCAGACAATTGACCAGGCAGATGATTAGGTCAGACTGGAGAATAGTTCAATGATCAATACTTCTTGCCATAAATTCATAAACCAGCTGATATGCTGCCGGCATCTGGAACATGCAGATCCATGCAGCTGATTATAAATATGGATTCCGGCTCAGCCGGGAATCCGCGCTACCATGTCACCAATAAAAAAAGACAGTGCCGGCCGCTGCCGGGGACAGGAGAGGAATCGTCTATGGAAAATGTTTCTAAGAAAATGGCTGCCATCGCAGTAGATGCGCTGGATGAGAAAAAGGCTGAGGATGTAACCATCATCGACATTGCCGAAGTTTCAACTTTGGCAGATTATTTCATTATCGCCAATGGTAGTAACCGGAATCAGGTTCAGGCCATGGCAGACAGTGTGGAAGACCAGCTGGGAAGAGCCGGCTTTGAGCCTAAGCAGATCGAAGGCTATCAGACAGCTAACTGGATCCTCCTGGACTACAGGGACATTATCGTCCACGTATTCAGCAAAGACGACAGGGCCTTCTATGATCTGGAGAGAATCTGGAGAGATGGAAAAGAGATCAGCAGGGCAGACCTGGATGACTAGTTCATAGGCCTGGGCTATGCCTGGGAGTATGAGAGATCAGCAGGGCATACCTGGGTGACTAGTTCATAGGTCTGGGTTATGCCTTATGCCTGGGAGTATGAGAGATCAGCAGGGCAGACCTGAAGGACTAATCCCCAGGTCTGGTTTGCTTATGGTAAAAGAAATTTGTAAATACAAGCCTGAGGTGTTTAAGAAAGGATATATTGAATTATGAAGAAAAGAGTCTGGATGGGACTTCTCCTATCCGGTATTATGGCTGTGGCCTTTGGGACTGCCTGCGGCCAGCTGCCGGGGACACCGGCCAGGGCCAAAGCTTCCAGTGAAAAATTTGAAGCCGTAAATGAGGGTGATGAAGAGGAAGCTATGGGCCAGGCAGACCAGGGACCAGGCAATACAGAGGGCCAGGCAGACCAGGGACCGGGAAATACTGAAGGCCAGAATGGTCAGACAGGCCAGGAAACGGGGACTTCCATAGACCCGGCCGCGTCAACAGGCAGTCAGACCGGGACTGAGGTAGAACCCAACGGTTATGTGGTTGTCATTGACGCCGGTCACCAGAAAGAAGGAGATTACAGCCAGGAGCCTGTCGGGCCTGGAGCCAGTGAGACCAAGGCCAAGGTATCATCAGGTGCCTATGGGGATACCAGCCACCTCAATGAATATGAATTGAATCTCAAGGTAGCTAAGAAGCTTCAGAAAGAACTGGAAAAAAGGGGCTATGAGGTAATCATGGTCCGGACCAAAAATGATGTGAATATCTCCAACAGTGAGCGGGCCCAGATTGCCAATGACGCCAATGCGGATGCCTTTATCCGGATTCATGCCGACGACGGTGATGACAGCAGCCTCGAGGGTATCATGACCATTTGCCAGACTCCCGATAATCCCTACAACGGAGAGCTTTATGAAAAGAGTAAGCTGCTGTCCGAGTGTGTTCTGGATGAGGCAGTGGCAGCTACCGGAGCGAAAAAGAGAAAAGTCTGGGAGACGGACACCATGAGTGGAATCAACTGGGCCAAAGTGCCGACCACGATCCTGGAGATGGGATTCATGTCCAATCCTAAGGAGGACGCCCTCATGGCCACAAAAGCTTACCAGAAAAAGATGGCCAAGGGTGTGGCTAACGGAATCGACCGTTATATCGAGGAAAGATAGAGTATAAGACCGGAATATTTAATAGATAAAAAGCAAGAAGAAAAGCCCATTTGGATTGAGTAGATTATTATTGGATAATCAAAGCTTTTCAGGGCCTGGAATAATCAGATAACAGAACTTTTTCGGGGTCTGATTTTAAAGGGGCCAGATCCAAACAGAAAAAAATGACTTCCCAAGCTAAGCTGCCTTATGGCATGTCTTACTGGGAAGTCATTTTTTTTCATCATAAATACCCCATCAGAACTGGCGGATAATACCCCATCAGAACTGGCGGATAATACCCCATCAGAACTGGCGGATAATACCCCATCAAAACTGGCGGAAAATATCCAATCAGAACTGGCGGAAAAGGCCGATCACCTTACCGATGAGGGAGAATTCCACGCCGATGGGGACGATAATCGGCTCCATGAAATCATTCTCCGGCTGCAGGCGGATGTGGTCCCTTTCCCTGTAGAATCTCTTTACCGTGGCAGAATCCTCAATGAGGGCCACAACGATATCCCCGTTGGCGGCCGTCTTTTGTTCTTCCACCAGAATATAGTCACCGTCAAATATGCCTGCATTTACCATACTGTCTCCCTTAACCCGGAGCATGAAGGTCTGCCGGTTGTTGACAAACTCGGGCAATATGGGGAAATACCCTTCGATATTCTCCGTGGCCAGGATGGGCTGGCCTGCAGTGACAGTTCCTATGATGGGGATATTCACCAATTCCCGGCGGGCCAGGTTGAAATTATCATCAATGATTTCGATGGCCCTGGGCTTGGTCGGGTCTCTGCGGATATAGCCGTTGCGCTCCAGGGTCTCCAGGTGGGAATGGACAGAGGAAGTAGACTTTAGATGGACAGCGTCACAGATCTCCCTCACAGCCGGAGGGTATCCTCGGTTTAGGATAGATTGCTTAATGAATTCGAGAATCTCTGTCTGCTTGGCAGAGATCTTTCCGTAGTTTTTCTCACGACTCATAGAACGATCCTTTCTCAATACTGATAGTTACAGATTCTTCTTTATGTAAAATGGCCTGGCCGACAGCCCTTATGGACTGGCCTTATCCAAACGTATGTTTACCTGATTTTACCACAATTTATGGTCGAACGCAAGTTCTTTTGCCCTGGCTTGGCCCGATACTTCACTTGGCTTGGCCTGATATTTCACCTGATTTCGCCCCTTCCAAGGCCCATAAAGTAAGAGGCAGCTTTTGCCCATGTTTTTCCAGGCATCCGGGCCATAGGCCAGGAAACATTTCCCCATATACCTGTCACATAATTTTATCTTCTATTGAATATCATGCATAATGGGTGTAGAATTGTCATTGAGATATCCACATAGCTAGAAATGATAAGTGGTGTCCTGGGAGATGCCTGCTTTGGCAGCATCCCAGGCCTCCGGTGACAGAAAGAGGTATCTATTATGACGGAAAAAAGGGCAGAAAGCAGGTCCGGAACTGGAGTAGAGAAGCGCTTAAAAGGGAAAATATGTTGCAGGAAGACCAGCGTCGGCTGTTGCTGCCTGCTTTTTCTATGGCTTATGGCAGCCTCCAGCCTGGAATTTCTGGAGCTGCAATGTGGTCTTCTTTATATGAAGAAAGGCCTTCCCTCTCTGAGCCTTCCACTCTTCTTTTTGAATCTTTTGCTGGTTCTTTTTGTACACCTGCTACTGAGGCTCCTTTCCGGCCGCTGGACGGTCAGCTTCTACTTTTCGGCCCTTATATTTTTCCTCTGGGGCCAGGCGAATTTCTATACCATTTGCTTTCACGGCAGCCCTCTATTTTTCAGTGAACTGGAAAATGTCAGGGCGGCCCTGGCTCTCCTGTCCGGCTACAGTCTGCATTTCCACTGGATCAGCGGCCTGATCCTCCTGGTCTTTCTGGCGGAAATGACCATGAATATCCATATTGGCCGAAAATATTTTTCTGGGAGATCATCCCGGACCCTCCTGAGGGAAGCGGCGGTTTTTGCCACCTCCCTGGCCTGCCTCCTGATCTTTACGGCCGGCTTCCGCTTCCTTCATCTTTTCCATAGTGATTATATCCTTGGCTGGAAATGGTATGACAGTGTCTCTGACTATGGTTTCTTCTACTGCTGTGTGGAAGACTGCTATAATACCCTATTTCCCTTTAAGAGCGATGACCCCTTCAGGGACAACCCTCTCCAGGCCTTGGAAGAGGATTTAGAAAAGAAGCTGGGAAATGTCTCAGAAACAAGCCCTGAAAGTGATCTTGAAAATGCCTCTGGGGATAATTCTGAAAATGTCCCAGAAACAAGCCCTGAAAGTGGTCTTGAAAATGCCCCAGAAACAAACTCTGAAACAGTGGCTGGGAAAGACCAGGATGAGGGCATGAAGCCCATACTTTACCCCGACATTATTCTCATTCTCAATGAATCTTTTTATGACATAAGTGTTTGTAGTGATATAAGCGGGGACAGGGATTACATGGAAGGATTCTATTCCATAGAAGGAGCCCGCTACGGCCTTGTCACCTGCCCCAATATCGGCGGCAGGACCAATGATTCAGAATACGAGTTGTTAACGGGCTGCTCCATGGACCGGCTCCGGGCTTCGGCACCCTTCAATTATCTGGACTTGACCCAGGGACCCAGCCTGGCCCGGCTACTACATAAGCTGGGATATGAGACTACAGCCATGCACTGCGGCCAGCCTTCCATCTACAAGCGGGACAGGGGTTACCGGGATCTGGGCTTTACTCATGTTTTGTTAGGGAAGGACCAGTTTCATTATCGGGGCTCCTATGGCAGAAGAGAGTGGCTGGACCAGGATAATTACCGTGATCTCCTGGACCGCTATGACCAGGCCGGCCCCGGCCCCCACTTTTTCTATCTGATGACCTACCAGAATCATAGCGGTTATGACCAGAATGACCAAAGTCTGGATACCGTCCATGTCACCGGCCTGGCTGACCCGGTCCAGGAGGAAGTGGATGAGTATATGACCAGTGTAAATCTGTCGGTCCAGGCCTTCCGCTGGCTGATCTCCCGGCTGGCCCACAGGTCTAGGCATAGGTCCAGGCCACTTGTGGTCTGCATGCTGGGAGATCACGGCCCGCATTTCCTCAGTCAGCTGCCCATAAAAGGCAGCGACCAGTCTACAGATCATAATGAAAATGAAGAGAGCAATGAAAATGTTAAGAATAATGAAAATGAAGAGAACAATGAAGATAATGAAAATGACGGGAAGGATGAGTTATTGAGAAGGGTTCCTTATGTTGTCTGGACCAAGGGGGATTTTAATCTACAGGGTATCGGTGAAGGAATCAGACCAGATGATGAGATAAATCGTGGGATAGAGAATAAGATAGTCAAGGAACCCATGGACATGACAGACTTCATGCCTGCGGTCCTGAGAGGCATAATTTTGTCCACCCAGCTGGAAACTTCCCCATAGAAAGAATATTAGTATATCTCTTTGCAAATATAAATATTTCATAGTGAAAGTAATCTATGACATATGTATTATAATAGAAGAAACTGGAATAATTTTATATTTTATTTATAAAAATAATAATATCAGATTGAAATAATTTGCCAAATATAGTATCTTTTAAGTAAGAGATAATTCTTTATTATAACTGCTGTCTAAGCTCTTCACATTGTTTTTTACTAGAGGGGGAATGAGACCGGTATCCACTAACCGGAGGCCCTGGCTGCAGGGAGTAAAGGGTTGATCCGCCTGCCCCGCAGGCCTGCTTTTGTAGTTTATAAACAAGAGGTTACTGACTTAAGAGGAGGAGGATAATTATGAAAAAGTGGATAGCATTATTGCTGAGTGTAACTATGATACTCAGTCTGGCAGCCTGTTCGGGCTCTGGTGCAGGAGATCCTGCCGCTGGTACGGATCAGGCTACAGAAGCTGCACAAGTGACAACAGAGGCAAAGGTTTCCAACAAAGAGTTGGCGAAAGAAACTGCTGATAATTTCTTTAAGTGCCTGTCAGAAGGAGATATTGAGACTTTAAAGACCTATTGCACACCAGAGGTTCAGGATAGTGTAGGCCTCAATGAACTGGAGAAATCTTTCACCGAGTCATTTTCTCCGTCGACCAGTGAAGGGGAGGCTTACGTTCCTTCGGAAGAGGCTAAGGCTGTTCTCAACGATGCCGTAAGTACTATTTTCAAAGCCTGTATCGAGAAGTATGAGATCGGAGAGATCGAAGGAGCGGATGACCAGACCAGCTATGATGTGCCTGCAACCATGTATGTCAGGTCTGTAGATAGCGAGGATACTTTCGACACCGATGCAGTTCTTTCGGAATCCCTTACAGAGGACATGGTCAATGAGATGATGACGATTGCCCAGGATGAGGGTGAGAATGCCATGTATGATTATATGATGGTTAATCTGATGCCTAAGATGTTTGAAGCTATGTCCGCAGTCATAGAGGCTAAGGAATCCGAGCCTCAGGAAGTCACAATTACGGTAGAAGAGCAGGCAGATGGTACATGGCTTGTCACTAGCACAAGCGGAATGGGTTCCATGGTTCCCGGATCTGAAAATAGTACAGAAGCTGGTGCCGAGACCAGCACGGGACAATAAACATTTTCCCTGACTCCGAATATGGCGGGTTTAGAGATGCAAAAAACTGCAGGTAATTTCCGGTTACCTTTACTGAGGAGACCCTTAAGCCGCAGGATGATTCCTGATAACAGGAACTAATAGATATATAGACTATAATATCATGGTGCGGTTTGCCGGTTTGACCGGCAGGCCGTACCTTTTTAGAATCCTAAATAATAGCAATTCCTTCTGTTGAAAATAAATTGATTCTCCTCTTGTTTTAGAGTATTATTTAACTATCTATAATTTACTTGAATATACATGGTAGAAAGGAGAAAATGTATGAGGATAAAAAAACTTCTATGTCTTACTTTAACGGCTGCCATGATTGGAACTACCGCCGCCTGCGGAAGCTCTGCCGGTATTGATCCCGCAGCGGACAGCCAGGTTGAGCAGGCAGCAAGTACAGAGGCGGGGGCAGAAAATCAGGCTGCATCGGAAGAGATTAAGCCTGAAGATATCTCAGTGACCTGGGAGGACAGCCGTGTCTACAGTAAGGTGACCCTGGGTAATTATCAGGAAGTAGTGACCTATGGCGTCAAGGGTTACGAGGATGTACCCTTCATGTTGGCCTCAGATTACCTCAATATTATGTTTGAAGGTAAGGAGAAGATTTCCACAGAAGACGGGGTCATGAAGATTGCCGTCAACGGGACAGAGGCTGCCATTGATTCCAAGGAGGATACCGTCTGTTTTGAGAACTCAGCCAGATTCGCCGGTCATGGTGTGGTTGATGGACCCATAGTAAGCCAGGAAGAATATGACGTAGTTACTCCCTCGAAGAAGAATGAGTCCAGCCAGACGGAGATCACTCCTCTTACGGTATCTCTCAAGGACTACAGCCTGCCGGTTATCGCCTATGAAGATGACATTCTCATGCCTTTTATGGCCTTGCAGAATGTATTCGGAGGCATAACTTCCACTAACGTACTGGTCTATAACGGAAAAGATTATTATAATTGTGCCGAGTCCAATATGTATGTTGCCAACAGTGAGGATATGTCTCTCGAAGATAGCCCTTATATGAAGGCTATGTACAATGGACCCTTCAGCAAAAAGGCAGAAACGAGCCAGGCCTATGCCGACTATGGCTATAATGCAACCTGTCTGCTGCTGGACCTGACATACGGTCATAAGGAAGAGAAGAATATCAGCTCCTTTGATGAGTATTTCACCAGAATGAATGCCAAGAAGGCCATGAGTTCAACAGATCCGTCCGTTGCCGCAACGGCAGAGATGCTGCTCTTCCAGTACCTCTTTGATTCCGGTCATGATTCTGTGGTTGCTAACCGGACAGTCTTCGGAACCATTGACCCGTCCAATGTAGATGGAGTCATTGAGGATATCAAGGAATCCGATGAAGGCCAGGATCTCTTTGACGAGGGTCAGGCCATCACGGAAGATACCGGAATCGGTGATGCCATTATAGGCTCCCTCCTGGAAAAAGGCTTCAAGCTTCCTGAGGTTGTACCGCTTATTGCCTGGACCATATATTTTGATAATGTCAGAGCAAAGGATTATGGTACGGAGAGGATCGATTATACCGATGATACGGCGGTGATCTATTTCAATTCCTTCCTCCATGATTACACCCGGAATCCTTCCTATTACCTGGCTCCTGTTACTAAGGACGATGAGTCCTTATCCAACTTTGCCTTCCTCTATGACTGTTTCAATGACATCAAGAAGCATAAGGAAGTAAAAAATGTTGTAATTAACATCTGTGATAATGGCGGCGGCTATGCCGCTGGCTTGATTGGCGTTCTTGGCTTCCTCTCCAAAGACGGTGAAGTGAAATTCACCAATATGGATATGCTGACAGGAAGCTACAGGGAAGAGTACTATCATGTTGATACCAATCTGGACGGTGTGGCTGACGACAAGGACGGCTACGGCGGTCAGTATGATTTCTATATTATGACCAGCGGATCTTCCTATTCTTGTGCTAATGCCCTTCCTTACTATGCCCAGAAGGAAGGCCTTGCCAAGATTATCGGAACAAATCCCGGCGGCGGTGACTGTGTAGTAGGAACCTTTGTGGACGCTTATGGTTACTTCTGTGTATATTCCGGCTCCAAGAAGCTGGGAACCATGGAGGGTAAGAAATTTGTCTCCGACGAGAAAGCCACCAAGGTTGATCTTAATATGATGCCCTCCATCGGCGATATCACCGAGGTACCTTGGTATGATCCGGAAGGAATTGCCGATGCGGTTCACCAGTACCAGAATGGCAGCAAAACCATAAAATACAATAATAAGAGTGATGAAGAGAAGATCGGTGACCTGATCCTCAATCTTTTGGAGCATGTGGAAGAGGTTCAGGAAAGAAAAAATAAGGCTAAACAAGACCAGGCCCAGACCAGCGAGGCTTCCACAGAGAAATAAGGCTCTGGAACTCGAGCAGAAAAAAGGCTCCGGAATCCGAGCAGAAAAAAGGCTCTGGAACCTGGGCAGAAATACGGATCTGGAACCCGAGCAGAAATAAAACTCTGAAACCTGAGCTTATCAGAAAATGTTTCCCAGTAAATACATATTATTTATGTAGATTAGCCTATGGACTGCCAGAGCATGGCAGTCCATATGGTTGTTTATCCATAGTTTATCTAGGCGTATTTTTTATGCCTATAATTCTTATACCCTTAATAAAGAGAATACTTACTAGAAATATTAATAAATTAAATAGAGAAGATAGATAGTGCTAGAAGAATTCAAAGATGAAAATATTATTTATCAAAGAAATTAGATAATAAAAGAAAATACATATTATAATATATATTATTATAGAAGATAATAGATGATAATAGAAAATAAATTTTAGAAGAAACAGAAGAATAAGTGGAGAATCAAAAAGGAGGTAAGAATCCATGAAAAAGATCAGCATTATTTTAGCCTGCTGCATGTTGGCTCTTTTGGCAGCGGCTCCCAGTCTCAGAGCTGCTAAGGCTGTCAAGGCCAATAGTACAGAAGAGCCGGCCTCAGGCAAAGAGACGGAGACTGGGGTCCAGGTAAAGGATGCAGATACCATGGCCAAAGCCAAACTGGAAGGCAACCTATTAAAGATCAGGACCCAGGAAGATTTCCAGATGGGGTCCACAGACCAGCTTGCCATAGACCCGGACATAACCCAGGGCGCCCTCAAGCTGGAAGACGGAGCCTTGGAAGGCAGTTTCGTCTCTGCCATCTATGAAGGAAGTAGCTTTACCACCATGGTGGCCTGCTGGAATGCTTCCATTTACGACGGAACAGAAGTGGAGGTCTGGGCCAGGGCCAGACATGAAGGGACCTGGACCGACTGGCTGACCTGGGGTAAATATACTCCTTTCGATTCCCGGGGGACCAAAGATCACAAGGACTGTCCCGACGCCAATGTGGACCAGGATACATTTTCCATGAAAGATGACAAGACAGCCGACGCGGTCCAGATGATGGTCCAGCTGCGCAGGGACAAGGCGGAGACGGCCAGCCCTGTGGTCCGTATGCTGTCCATGACCTTCAAGGGTGGGGACATGGTTCCCACCTACGCCGAAGAGCCGGTGGAAGACCTGCCCGACCAGGTCATGATCCAGGCGCCGGCCTACTCCCAGAAGATCCGCCATCCTGCCCTGGAAGCTGACATCTGCAGCCCCACGGCTCTGACAGTCCTCATGAACAGCAGGGACCCGGACCTGGGACTGCTCCCTGAGGAACTGGCCCTCAACATGAAAGATGAAGCGGAGGACATCTTCGGCAGCTGGAGCTTTGGCGTAGCCAGCGCCGGCCTCTATGGCTTCCAGGCCTACCCCCAGTTCTGTGACCAGAATATTCTCCTCCAGGAACTGGCCAAGAGTCATAGCCTGGCCGTAACCTTAAAATATACCAATAACAAAGATTCAGCCGACCTGCCCTATCTGGAGGGAGTCATCGGTGAGACCAAGGGTCACCTAATCGCCCTCATCGGTTATGTCTATGAGGAAGGCATCCGGGATGACGACCATCTCTACATCTATGCCAGCGATTCCTTCTGCGACAGCGACCAGACCGCCTATAGAAAATATAAGTGGACCCAGCTGGAAGCCTGTTTAAAGGGCCTGGCCTACATTCTCCCCGACAGCCAGAGGGAGCTAGAAGATCCCTATATCACAGGAGTGACCAGGGAAAAGGCAGACTTGGAAACCGTGGAAGGCCAGGAGAACTGCTACCGCTTTAGCAAGGACGGCCAGGACCTGGATATGACCCGGTTCACAAAGGGTAATGGAATCTTTGCCTGTACCGTGGAAGGAGCCAAGGTGGATATGAAAGAGGACCTGGTTGATGGTGATTATTCCATCGCCTATGGGAAATCGGTCCAGAGCCCTGTCAATGATGTCTTCTTCTATGATATCCCTTGCAATGATGACGGCAGCATACAGCTGGACCGGAAGGTGGTCTTTGAGAAAATGGGCGTTGAAGACCAGGGACAGGCGATCACAGTATATGCCATATCTGACCGAGGCTACTGCTATCAGGCGACTTTGGACTAGGAATCCGACCCTATTATTGGGCAGTGAAATTATATGTAAAATTTTTTTTTTAAAATTCTAAAAATTATTATTAATAAATTAGAAGAATGGTGCTATAATAAGCTTGCTTATTATTTATAACGATTAATCTCATAATGAACCTAATAAGTAATATAGTTTGGAGAAAACAGCACAAAAAGGTGAAGGAAGATGTTCTTATAATCATCGGAGAAGCCAGCTGTTTGATTCCAGGCAGGTTATTGAAATAAAAGAAGTATGACAAATTTTAAAAATGGAGTGTTGTAATGAGTTTATCCAAAAAAGTATGTATAGCGATATCTGCGGTTTGCCTGATTCTACTGGGCGTCATCTTCCTATCCTGGCATCAGAAGTCAGTGAAGGAAAGCCAGATGACTGCCGCTGAGAGAGAAAAAAGCAACGCGGAGATCTCCAGCATCTACAAGCGGAAGGTGGAGGAGGCCAAAACAGCCACGGAACTGGAAGACAGTGAGACCAAAGAGACCACTGACGGTGACAAGGAAGAAGATAAGACAGAAGAGGCCACAGCCGCTGACAATCAGGCAACGGAAGAAAGCAAAAAGGAATCTACAGAGGCCAAGGAAGACCAGTCCAGCAGTGATATCGGTGTCCCGGCCGTAGGCCAGGGTTCAGCTTCCTTCCAGGGAGCTTATCAGATGCTGAAGGCCCAGCAGCCCATAAAGTTGCTGGTGGTAGGGGATTCGGTCGCAGCCGGCAAGGCTGCCAGCCAGAAGGAGACCAGCTGGCCGGAGCTTTTAGCTGACGGCCTGGAAAGACGTTTTGGCTCCCAGGTGACCCTGACCAATAAGTCCATGGATCAGGTTTCTCTTTTTGCCACCTATGGCCAGGTCATGGGGGCCGGTGGATCCGGGACTCCAGATGACCAGACAGAGTATGATCTGGCAATCATCTGCTGCGGCAAGGAAGAAGATGACACCGACTTTGGTCTCGGTTATGAGGCAGTGGTCCGGGCCATCCACAGAAGATACCCTGCCTGCACCATTATGACCATATGCCAGCAGAACGTGGAAGCAGATTCCGTCATGGACCAGGAACTTAGCAGGATCAGCAAGGCTTATAATACAGCTTTAGTGGATATAAGAAAGACCTTTGGCGGTCAGGAAGACCAGCTTCTTGATGAAGCCGGCTATCCCAATGACGCCGGCCATAAGATGTATGCCCAGTCTCTCTTCACTGCTATTTATCAGCGGGCTGAGAAGGGAGATGACGGCCAGGTACCGGACCGGGACCCTGTGATAGCAGGTGCAGCAACCTATGACAAATGTAGCTATTTCCCGGCAGACCAGTTCAAGAATGTTAATAATACTACAATGGAGATAACAACAGGGCAGGTCAGCGGCATCTTAGGTATAGATTATTACGCCTATAATGAGGATGAAAGTGTCAGCCTTGATATCGATGGATCTTCCTTCAGCCTGCCGGCCTTGAATCTGGCAGGGGAAGGCCAGCGGGTGATCCGTCTGGTTAAGACTAACTTTACAGCTAATGATAAGATCAGTGTCAGTTTCCGGGACAAGGACCAGGCAGACCAGTTTGACGGCCTGCTTATCGTAGGTCCATGACCAGATGATAGAGCTAAGAAAGGCATATAAGTATATAATCAGAATTTATTATTGCTAAACCACTCTATTTAGTCTTTGCCGGTTATGAATCAATCAGGTAAAAAAATGGAATAGGTGAATATATTAGGAGAGATTAAAAAAAGTTCATAAAAAGTATTACCAATAATAGTAAATATTTGCATATTAGTACACTTGCAATTCCCGAATAAATCATGTAAAATATATACCGTTAAATTAGGTGAGTCGATATATAGTCTTTTGTTAATATGATATTTTTAATATATTAGCCTTTGACTAGTTTGTATTTGGCTGAAGCCAAGGTTTATGGTGATAATGTGATTGATTTCCATACTCATATACTCCCGGGTATAGATGACGGGAGCAGAGATATTCAGACAACAAAAGAGATGCTGGATATGGAGAGGGAGCAAGAGGTAACTAAAATTATTGCTACCCCTCATTTTTATGCTTCTCAGATGCCCAAGGACCAGTTTTTAAGGCACAGGGATGGCAGCTGGAACCGGGTACGGGACCGGCTTTATAAGGATGAACAGGCCTATCCCCCCATCAGACTGGGAGCGGAGGTATACTACTTCAGGGATATGGGCCGGTCTGACCTGGATGATCTATGTATCGAGGGAACAAGGCTGCTGCTTCTGGAGATGCCCTTTGCTCAGTGGACCAAGGGAATCCTGAAGGATGTAACAGATTTGATCCGAAGGCAGGAGCTTAAGGTGATCATCGCCCATGTGGAGCGCTTTTATCCTTATCAGAAGGATAAGGGGATCTGGGATGAAGTATTCCGCCTTCCTTTGGTTGCCCAGTTTAATGCTGGCTGTCTCGACAGCTGGACCCGGAGAAGACTGCCTTTGCGGTTTATCAAAAGCGGTTATCCTGTACTCCTGGGCAGTGACTGCCATAACACCCAGTCCAGAAAGCCCAACCTTAGGGAGGGCAGGAGAATCCTGGAAAAGAAGCTGGGGCCTGCCTGTCTGAAGGATATCGACGATTTGGGTGAAAGACTCTTAAAGGATTATAGCCTATGAGTAAGCAGAAGAATATAAAGACGATTCTGATCGCTGCCGGTATCGTGGTTGTGATGGCTGTGGTGGCTGTTGTGGCCTATTCCCTGGAAGGGAAGATGTCGGAGGCTGGTGTCAATGAAGACAGTTATGAGGGATCGAGTAAGGAGTGGAAGGAAGACTGGCAGGGAAGTCTGCTGACCTTCGGAGATCAGACCTATCGGGTCCAGGACCGGTGTGAGACCTTTCTTTTAGCGGGAACAGACCTGTCCGGAGAGGAAGGCAGCCAGGGAGAAGAATATGCCGGAAGTCTTGCAGACTTTCTGGCTCTCTATGTGGTCAACCATACAGACCACACTTATGCCGTCCTGCCCATAGACAGGAATACCATGGTGGATGTGCCCATGCTCAACCGGGCGGCTGACCCTGAAGATACCTATTATGAGCAGATCTGTACATCCCACTGGTATGGAAGCAACCGTTGGCAAAGCTGTGAGAATACAGCAGGATGTGTGTCGTCCTACCTGGGTGGTCTTCCCATAGATGGTTATTACTTTATCAGTATGACCCAGATTCCGGCTATTAACCATGCCTTGGGAGGGGTGACTGTCACCCTGACCGATGACTTCACTGATTCAGATCCGGAGATGGAAAAGGGTAAGAGTTTAAAGCTCAGTGACGAGCAGGCAGAGATTTTCGTCCGGTCCAGAATGAGTATGGATGACGATGCCAACAGTAAGCGGATGAGCAGGCAGAGGGTCTACTTTACGGCAGCCATGAAACAGATTCGGGCCAGGCTCAAAGAAGATTCCAATTATGTGAATAATCTCTACGATAGCTTTGATAAGGTGGCAGATACTACTATCAAAAGTAAACAATTGTCCAGAGCCATCAATGCCTTTATATCCTATAAAGACAAAGGAATTCTGGAGATTCAGGGAGAAACGAAGTTGGGAGATACTTTCAAGGATGGTGTCTCTCATGAGGAATTCTATCCTGACAGCCAGTCGGTCCTGGAGATTATGAACCAAATCTACACCTTGACTCCTGAGGAGGAAGGGTAGAATGGTATATTTATATTGTATATTTAACAATAATGAAGTAGCTATGAATACAGCACAGAGAAAGGCAGAGAAGCATGAACGATAACCTTAACAGGCCACTTTCAGATGATACGACAGAGATAGATCTTCTCGATCTGTTATCTTACTACCTGTCAAAGTGGCCTTATATTCTGATGGGACTTCTGGTGGGGGCAGTCATAGCCGGCTGTTATACCTTCTTTATGATAACGCCTAAGTATACAGCTACATCTAAACTTTATATGGTCTCCTCCTCCAATGATTCGGTGGTTGACCTGACTGACCTGAATATTGGTACCTCCTTGTCCAGTGATTATGCGGAACTGCTTAAGGTCCGGCCTATTCTGGAAGGAATTATTGAAGAAGAGGGTTTGGATTACGATTATGACCAATTATCAGATATGATTAATCTGACTTCAATAGGGGATACTCGAATACTTCAGATTGATGTGGAGAGTCCCAGTCCCAAGGAGGCCATGACCATAGCCAATGCTTTGGCGGACAAGGCGGAAAGTGAAATCCCCCGCCTGATGGATACCTCCAAACCAAATATCGCCGAGTACGCTATCCAGCCAGACAAGAAGAGTTCACCCAGTCTGACCAAGAATACCTTGATTGGTGCCTTGCTTGGAATGGTCCTGCTTCTGGTTATTCTGACTGTGCCTTATCTGATGGATGATTCCATCAACAGTTCTGAAGATGTTGAAAAACTCTTTGGCGTACTGCCGCTGACGGTGATTCCTGAGGGAAAACTTGATGATATAGAAGAAGATGGACAGATAGGCGGTAGGACAGAGGAGGCCGAGGGATGAAGGAATTAAGATTAGAAAAGATGAGAGAGCTTCCCTATGCCATGGAAGAGGCTGTAAACCGGCTGCGAATCAATATCGGTTTTCTCGGTAAGGATGTCCGCAAAATCATGGTAGTCAGTGCCATGCCTAATGAAGGGAAAAGCCTGGTCTGTGCTCATTTGTGGAGACAGATGGCCAACAGTGGAATTAAAAGTGTTTTGGTGGATTGTGATATGAGGAACTCTGCTTTAGTGGGCCATTATGGTATCCGGGTAAGTAGTGGGAATCCATCAGATAAAAACTATGGGACCAGTAATTATCTGTCCTCTGAAGATCCTTTGGACCAGGTGGTCTATCATACTCAATATCCGGATGGGGATTTTATCCCTAATTTTGATAATGTGGTCAATCCCTCTTTGTTACTTGAGGGAAGTCGGTTCAGTCAGATGCTTGACAGCCTGGCTAAAGACTATCGGTATGTATTTGTAGATTCTCCGCCCCTTAATCTGGTATCTGATAGCGAAACCATTGGCCATTATTGTGATGGAGCCATTATTGTAGTGAGGGCAGGAGAAACCTCCAAGAAGCTGGTGACTAATACCATTAATCAACTGGAGCGGGCTGGCTGTCCGATCCTGGGTCTGGTTTTGAACCGGGTCAAGGGTACACAGGGAGGCTATTATTCCAAGAGATATGGATCCTATTATGGAAAGAATTCCGGTTACTATTACGGGAAATAATGAAGGAATCTCGCATGAATTCCATGCTTGATTTATATCAGAGCGCCAACTCTGGACTATACTTGAGGAAAGGAGGGATTTCCATTGGTAAAATTAGCTAAGAAAGCTGCTGTATTAGCACTTTCTGTTACGTTAGCACTTGGTTCATCAATCTCAGCTTTTGCTGCAACATCCCCATCACAGGGTGGAACAACAACACAGCAGAAGGAGCCAACCACAAGTAACCAGCAGACAACTACTACAGCACAGCAGGCTGCTACAGATCCTTTTGCAGGATCAATCATCAGAGTAAAGCAGGCAAACCAGTCTACTTTACTTCAGAAGCTCGTATACACTCAGACTTCTCTGATTCTTCCGGATACTTTGACTTGGCATGGCGGCATCTACAGACTGTCTGTAATCAAGTCTAAATCCTTAAAGTCTGCTACAAGCCTTACAACTCTTACGATCGGAAAAGGCATTCTGACCATCGAGAAGAATGCTTTCAGCGGATCTAATATTACTGCAATTAGATTTGTAGGTACACAGGTTCCGAAGATCAAAGATGGAGCTTTTAAGAACTCTAAGGTTAAAGTTATCTACATAACCTCTAAGATGTCTAAAAAGAAATACAAGAAGTTGAAGAAGGCTTTAAAGAAGGCAGGTTTCAAGGGTAAGATTCTGAGAAGATAATTTGAAAAAGGGCATCTGTCCTTTGGACCAGAACCCAATTGGGAATTACTCTCAACACATGTGCAGGGGGTTATGCCGCTGGCATAGCCTCCTGCATTTTTCATTGTGCGCCTGGCGGCGCACGTTTCTAACGGGTGAAAGTCCCGAATCCGCCCGGTAGTGGGAAGGATATAGCCGAAGGCGAGGACGGGGGTTAGTCACCCCCTACTACTCGATTGTTTTTAATTATATAAGATGAGTATAGAGAGCTCTGTTATTAAGATTTTGTCTGTTTGCTAAAGGATATAAAGATATCCTTCATTTTAAAAGTGAAAAAAACTGCCGGATGGCAGATGATATAATACCTTTCATGAGAAAGAAAAAATAAAAACATAAAAAGGCGCTTTAACTGTATGTAAAAAATTATTTTCAAGGTTAAAGCAAGTGCATTAATTATTATGGTTTGAAAGGAAGACTCCTGATGGTTAGAGGGAAAAATACGGAGAAACCCATAGAGAAAAAGAATAATAAAGGCAGAATAGAACACTGGCAGCAGGTTATGGCTTATTTGATAGTTTATGATCTTCTTGCTGTAACAGTCTCCTATTTTATGGCACTTTTAATAAGATTTGAATTCCGGTTTTCCTCTATTCCGATAAAGTTTTTTAATGCATGGATTAAGTTTGCTCCTATCTATGCTATTTTTTGCCTTGCTGTATTTACGGTCTT
>ODAJ012188883.1_pt1 | contig 24585 bp, 25 predicted proteins | sample 1539241 | NCBI WGS metagenome assembly ODAJ01 (sample SAMN02144231, study PRJEB22623) | gut metagenome | biome: sheep rumen | host: Ovis aries | place: New Zealand
ACATCCTGTGCAGTACCGAGAGAGCCACGTCCGTTGTAGTAGCTGTCGATGTCACGCAGCATCTGCGAATACTCGTTGTCGGTCGCCCTCTGCTGTTCACTAAGCCTGCTAGCGGCCCTTTCACGGGACTTTCTGTCCTGATTTGAATTGTACATATTGCCGATGAGGCTTGCCGCAGCAATTCCACCAGCGATTAGTGCAGGAATCATATTGCCTCCTAGTTATCCTTGACCAGTTTCAGAACGCCCTGTGCACACTCGCTGGCCCCGAGGTCAAGGTTCAGTATTGAATTGTTGATACGGATGATGCTGCCATCGGTTGCAATAAGAAAGCCGTCGTACACTTCGGGTAGCTGGTAGTTGGTCACCTTGGCTCCCTTATTCGCAACGATGAGCAGCAAATTCTTGAAGACGGTAAGGCTGCCCCAGTTCTCGCCGAGGTAGCCGTACTTGCCCTTGAACGCTTCGATGTTCTGGTTCTCTTGGCTGTATCGCACTAGCTTCATTTCGTTCTGCATAATGCCTCCTAGAACCAAGCCGCTGGGCTCCATGCCACCTTCATGTTCTCGATTGCGAACGGAACTTCCTCCGTAGTCGAAATCTCGATGGTGAAGAACTTGCCGTAGCCCAAGTGCCACATCGTTGTCTGCCATTGATAGTCGCCAACCTTTCCTAAGTAGTAATCCTCGTAGTCCGAGAAGTTGCCACCGTCCCAAGTGTAGCGCACCGATACCCTGGGGTTCAGCTCGCCGTCCACGGGCTGTGCCAACGCACCGTCAATTAGGTTGGCAAAGCGTGTGCTGTGCTGACCATTGTTGCAGATAAGCTCGACGCTGTCGATGAAGAAAGGCTGGTCGTTCGATGTCAAGACACCGCCCCTGCGGAGTTTCAGAATCTTGCGCCCGTCATGCTCATGAAAAACGTGTTCATCCATATAGCACAAGGTATCGCCACTTGCGACCATTGTTCTATTATAGGCAAACGTGGCATGACTGTAACGCCAATACGTAAGGTTATTCGATGCATCATAGCTTGCCCTCCTGTGCCACTTTCCTTCCGTCACGTCGTACACGTAGGTCATCTTGCTGTCCTCGAAGGTCAGCGAGTAGAACACATGCCTGTGCTCCTGCCAGATGCTGGAATATGCGTTCTCTGGATGCACCATCTGGGCCAGCTCACGTTCTACGTCGCCCGTGGAAATACGTGTGAGCTGCGTATCCTGCAACATGAACACGGCGTTCTCGCCAATGTCCGAAGAGCCCAGCCACATAGTTGTATGGCCGAGCATGCACAGCGAATTGACAGCCTTGATGCCGATGTTTCCCGCAGCGTTGTCAGGTGAACTGAATGGATTTAATTTATCATCATTGAAGGAGAATGCCTGCCAAGAGCGTGGTCCGAACGTGTAAAGCTTCGAACCGTTGGAGCAAAGTGCAGACGTGATGTCCTGGCACCATTCCGAATAAGTTATGAAACCAATGTTGTTCGTAGTAGCAAGGCGCCACCAGTCGTAGTCAATCTCGTTATTGGAGTTAAGCGTTTCGCCTGGGTACTGGATTGACGTGTAGAACGCATCAGTGCCCTCGTCATTACATACAAGGTAACCATAAAGATACGCAATATGAGTCGGCTTGATATGCTGTGACTCGTCAAGCGGCTTCAACGGCAATTCTATTGTACGGAAATCCGTACGCTGCGATGCAACTGGAATAGTCGTATCAACTGCATACATGGAAAAGCCGTCTACGATAACGAGATGCGGGTGAGCAGAATTGTAGCCACCAGTTTCCACCATGCGGCATTCCGTGCTCGTGCTCTCGATGGTCGCAATGACGTACTTCGTGCCATCCTTGTCGAACAGGTAAAGCTTATGGCCAAAGACACCGTACAAGGCAGGCTCGTTGCCCGTCTCGTCACGTCCTCTGGACACCCTATACAGTCCCCTACATACTCCGTCAAGTTCGTCAGCAAACGGAACTTCTCCATCTACGGAGCGCATCAGCAACTGCGTGCTGTGCTCGTTGAGGTCCTGTGTTTCAGGGTACATATTGATACTATCGCCGAGGCCAACCTTGACGATATTCGAACGGGAAAGACCGCCCGCCACATTCTGAACAAGCAGTACTCGATTTCCCATTATACACCCCACATGCGACCGCCAACTACGCCCCAATAGGAGCTGCGGTCATCGTATCCGTCATCACGTAGTACTTGTTTCGTGTCGGCCTTCGGGACCTTCACGTTGTTAATCATGTCGCCCAGTTCGGTCTTGAGCCTTTCGACCTGTGCATCATCCATCCTCGGATATGCCACGGCCAGCTTATAGGTAAGTGCAACAGTCAGCAACTCAATGTAGGCATCAGGGATACGCAAGTCGGTATCCAAGTCGAACTCGACCGCCTTGTTGTAGTCCAGCTTGAACTTCGTAGCGGACGATGCCAGATAAGGTTTCGTCCTGATAATCCATTCTCCCTGTGCCAGTTCCTTGAACGTCCACAGCAAGTCGCTGTTGGCGTAACCGTCAAAGTCAGCATGGGGAACAAAGTTCAGTTTGAGCATTCCGTAAGGCTGGGCCCTATCCACAAAGAGGGTATTAAGCTTCGATACCCCGTCTACGTGAATGTGATAGGCCTTTGCGTATTGCAGGATTTGCTGATAACGTGCGTTGAAACCGTCCTGATGCGGATGCGGAAGCCACTGGTAAATCGGACCCGCTTCCGTGCCGATACGGATAACAGAATAGATTACCGTGTCGTGATGGCCATCGTTCAGGAAGCCCCACACGCCGTTCTCGTAATCCTGTTCAGTCAACTCATATCCAGCAAGTTGGTCATCGGATTCAAATATCAGGTTGTTCTCTCCCAGCATGGTGTCGTCCTTTCCATAGATATGGATGAGCTGCTTGCTCGGCAGGCTCAGGCCCATCTGGGTAAACGCAAGGAAGTTGTCGTTGTTGAACTTGCCGACAATGCCCTGCAAAAGCTTATATGCGGAAAGCATGAGGTCGCCTGGTGCTGGTTGCCTTCTCGGAACCACATTAGAGCGGCTCAATGCCTCTGTAATGATACTACGGACTTCCATGGACAGTCCTCATGTTAAAATGTGAAACGTTTTACGGCTTAAATAAGTATTACAGTCCCATGTAGTACCTGTCAAGGACACTCCTAGCCTTCTCTGCAGAATAGCCTTCGTTCGGTTTTGCAACATCATGGTTCTTTGCATAAACAGCCAAGGCCACCGCATCAGCCAAGTCGGGAGAGTGACCGAGTATCTTCTTTGCCAGTTCCTTCGGCAACAGCTGCTGCTGTCCCTTCTTGTTGATTTCTACCTGCATGGCAAGGATTTCGTCCTTCACCTCGTCGCAGACCCAGAAGCCGTTCTTGATTTCCTTGGCTAGCTCCAAGTACATTTCAGTACGGGCGTTCGGGTAATCGTTCTCGTTGAAAGCCTTCTGGGCAAAGTTAACGGACTTCATCTTCATGTCACGGGTTTCGGCAAGGTCCATGGCACCCTGTCCGTATCCGCCAGTTCCATCGCCGAAAGCGCTCAATGGATTGAAGTTTCTCCAAAGGCCAGCTATCTGCTCCACCTTCTGGCTAGTGTTCAGTTCAGGAGCATGGGCCCAGTCCACCATGCCTGTTTCATCGATGACGGCCACTGTGTTTTCGTCGGCGCCCAGTCCAGCGAAGTCGGCTCCCATCCAATAACCCTTCCTGTGCGGGTTGACCAGCTTTGCCTTGATGAAGTCGCTCCTCATGACAATCTGGGAAGCGATATCGAAGTCGAATATCTCCCCTAGAACCTGCTGGCGGTAGATATTGGAGCCTTCCACATACCTGTCTTTCAGGCCCTGCTTGAAGCGGTCAGACGTGAACGGGTTGTCGAAAGCCGTTGCATGGATGACGCACTCTGGGTGGTTCTTACATAGCGAGCTAAACCAGTTCTCCGCAGTCATTGATTGAGGTGAGCTAATCATGCGGCTCATCGGCTCATAGCGGCCACCACGCATACGGTCAGAAGCGTACTGATATGCCTCTTCTGGGATGTACGCAGCTTCGTCTACGGCAAGCAAATCTATTTCAGATAGACCAAGCATGGCCTCTGGGTTCTCGCCAGAATATCCAAACAAGACTGAACCGTTCTCCAAGGAGAATTCCTGTTCCGATTTATTGTACTCGTAGGAAAGCCCGTTGATTGCACAGACGGACTGCAACTCACGTATGAGCACACGTTTCAATGCTTTGTGGGTCTGGGCTATGCCGATGCAACGGATGCCATTGCACCTGACCATCTGCATGATAATCCACCATGCGAGGGCACGGCTCTTACCAGCAGAAATGCCAGTACAGGCGATGCGTAGGTCATCGTTAAAATGGTCCCTGAATGATTTGACGCCAATGAACTCTTCCTGCCATTTAGACAGTTTTGGCTTATCAGACGATTTCGAAATCGAAGACGACTTTCTTGCTTCCACTTCCGCCTCCTTCTGACTTCGGTTCGTCAGTCGATGCGGATGCCTTGATGTTCATAGCCTTCTTTTTCTCGGCCCACCTGTCGGCATCCCTACGTTCTAGTATTTGCAGGTAGCGTCTGGCAAGTCTATCATCAGGGTCAAGTAGAAGCTTTTTTGTTAGCAGCTGTCGCAAGAGAAGTACCTTTTCTTCCCAATACTTTACTGGAACTTTGTCTATGATAGTTCCAGCAGGCGCCCAGTGGAAAGCCACACGGGCCCAGTCTGCCACGTTGTCAGTTGAAAGCAAGGCAATCGTAAGCTCTACTTGGAACTGTGGTACTGCAAGGCGCTTACTGCCATCAGTAATGAATTTTTCGAGCGTAACATGGGAATAGTTCATCTCCAACCAGCCGCTAAGTGTGCAGCCTGGGGCCTTATCTTCCAATGCTTTAGCTTTTTCTGTTCCAAGTCTTTTCATGCCCTAAATAAGTATCAAAAAGGAGGGGCTCCCCTGTCTAATAGGGAGCCCAAAGCAGCTAGAATGTCTAAGTTTTATGCTGCCTTTTATACATGTTGTCGAACGGGTCGCCGTTCGGAAGTCTTGCCTGCTTTGCCGACTCTGGTGCCTTATCAACCTTGTCTGGCGGAGTCTGCAGGTCTAACGTGTCAAACACCTTCTTGGCCATCTCCTCAGCGACCTCTTTCGGGAGGGGCTTGAACTGTCCGTTTAGTACCCTGCTGGCCTCAATCATGCGGCCTTTCTCTTCTCTGGTTTTGGCCTTCTTCAATCTCTCGTTCATGCTCCCTCCAGGCACCTAAGTGCGCTTTCTAGTATTGCTTTTCTGCATTCCTTGCACAGGCAAGTCTTCTTTGCTCCCAAGTAGAATGCCGACACGTCTACAAGCGTTTGGACGTAGGCTCCATTTGGAAGTGTAACATCCTGCATGGTTGAGCCATTGGTGTCCATGTACATCTCATTCTCGCAGATGTCACACTTTATCCTTTCATGTACGACGTATTCCCTCATACATCCTCAACGTATGCCGATACTGATTCCACGTCTTCGAGATTTATATGCTTCCTAGCCTCTGCTATCATGGCAGAAGTCATAGGACTAACAAGCTGCTTTATAAGGTCCACCAAGTCATCTGTCTCAAAGTTTGGTTCGATTAAGGCACGACTATACATGTATCCCTTTCCACTCTTTGTCCTAACTTTAAGGACAATTTTAAATGGTGTACGAATTACGCAGTTCTTTGCAACAATGTACTCCATGAGTGCTAACGATGGGGCATCGCTGTAATACACGGTGAACGGGTCGTTCATCTTCCGAAGAACCCATTTGATGTCTAGGCCTTTCAAATTTTCGGGGTCTGAGAGTTCCTTTAACAACACCAGCTTATCCCAAGCTAATGCGTTTACGGCTGTGCGTTCTTTTGTCTTCATATATATTCTCCTGGGTAAAGGCTCTAGTGGATGGCGGGTAACTACATGCACACATTTGATTAAAAGAAACCCGCCACCCGCTAGGGCCCCGCCCGAAGGCGGAACCCCAGTAGGTAGTAGAACTAACATGAACTAATTATGCTGGCCCCGTCTATTTAATGCCAGTCGAGGCGGTTGGCGTTATGTCCAAGGGTGGGGTTCGAACCCACAACACGGGGTTTATCAGACCTAAGTAGCCAATCACATGCGCAACCACACGGAGAAAATTCGGATTGGCGTTTTTCCTGCTCTACCAGTTGAGCTACCTTGGAACCTTTTTAGAAGTCCTTTGCTTCATCATCCCAGACATTTCTGGGCCGATGTGCAATGGCTAGTTCGGACTGCCAGTATGCCCTGTTTTTAGGTCTATTCCTATAAATAAGTAGCCTGTCGTTCAGGGTATATACTCCGATGCCCATGCAGAAGTTCGGGAATTGTGGCCGCTTGAAACCGTAGGAACCCCACAGTTCATCGAAATCCCACTGGTCGTCCGCAAGGAGTGCGGTAAGTAGCGGATAGTACAGGTCATTCTCCTTGGCATAGTCGCCGAGAATAACAACCGTACCGTTATCGCCACCCACCTGCACTACCCTTGGAGCCTTGGAGTTAAGTCTTGCCACAATCGTGCATCCAGCCTGAATGATATCCCACGCACATTGAAGAGTCTTGAACAGGCTGTCAATTATGTCGGCATCATTAGGGTCGCATGCTCCAATCAGGTTGTACGCATCAAGAGGGTTTACAAGCTTTCCATTCACCATCGGATAGAAGTACCCGTTATGTTGAACGAGCTTGCCGCCCTCAATCAGAGGCTTACACACGTTCTGCTTTGCTTCTGCCAGTTTGGCTAGTTCTTCAACATTAAACATGGTAATCTCCTAGAATGGCAATGATTGCTCTTGAACCATAATGCCCTCTACACGGTCAAGACGGAAATCGGGGTCGTCTTTAAGCTGTTCGTAGGTATCGACTGCATCTGCACGGTTGTCGAAATCGAACTGCTTGCAGAACTCTTCCGCTGCCCAACGCAGGTCGTCTTCACTTGTTGCGAAGTACTTTCCTGCGTCCTTTATCTCAAGGTGGGCCTCATTGGAACGACGCACTTCCTTGCCCTTCGTGAGCATACGGAAGCGGTCCTCGATTTCCTCAATCTCGGTAGCGGCAGTGGCCACAATCCTGCTGCTCAACAGCGAGGCTGCGGCCAAGTAGTATACAGTTACCGCTTCAAGCATTAGTCTTCGTCCTCTTCAACTGCGTGTTTCTTGTACGGGGAAGTGCCGAGCTTGGAGGGCTTTTCAGCTGCCTTCGGAGCTGGCTTTTCAGCAGGTTCCTCTGCTTCCTCTTCGCCCGCATTCGGGTCGTCGAAGTAGTTGTTGTAGTACGGGCGACCCTGAGAGTCAACCTTGTCACTTGCCTTGCGGAAGCAGTTGGCGGTGATTTCCTTCTTGCCAGCATACTTGGCGACTGCATTGATAAGGGTATGCATTGCCTCTTCAAGTGTTTCATCGTCCTCGTCCACCATCTTTTCGTCCTTGACGCCAGCACTGGTGAGCCAGTCGGTGATTTGCAGGTACTTCTTCTTGGCCATCTCTTCGTTCTTCATCGAAACGTATTCGGAGAAGACGGAGCCGATTTCGCTCTTGTCGGTGGTATCCTTGCGGAGACCAATGACAGTGAACGAGAGCTTACCCTGCTCGGCATCGCCAGAGCGGTTCTTGCCCCATTCGGCAGCGGTAATCTTTACGGTGAAGTGTCCTTCGCCTGCAATCTTTACGGCAGAGGAAGAAGTGGTGATTTCGCCAGCATCACGCTTGGCACGGAGGTCAGAAAGAAAATTAGCCATAAGGCCATCCTTTTCGTTCATAAGCACTATTGCTTACGGGGCGTTTGTTTGCTCGGGCGCCCTGCCGAAAATCTTTTGCCTGACTTTTCTAAGGCTTCATACTATAAGTTTAGCATTTTAGTTTCGTCTGGTCAAGCACTTTTAGGTTAAAATTTAGTTACAAATACGTTATTTTTTAATTACATACTGTGGGAAGTGTTTCTCGGCCATCCTATTCCATGTGTCAGGAACTGAATCGTCGTGTATCCAGTTGTCTCCGTTCTTGATGATTTCTGGGCTGCCGATAATCATGAGGTCCTCGCCAAGCACATCCTCGGCAGCCTGACGGAAACACTCACGTGCCACCTCAACGTCGTGTTCGAGGTTCTTGACCTTGCCAGTTATGGACACGGCATCGTGGAGCGTTGCGTAGAGCTTTATTCCAGCCTCGTCCATAAGTGCACAGGCATGGCGGAGAATGACGGCGCCAGTGCCCTGCACGGGGAAGTTTCCGATGGACAGCAGGTTAGGGTCGTCGGGCCCGATACGCCATCCGTCAGCGAGAACTACGCCCCCTTCCCTTCCAGCGTACCTGTGCTTCAATTCGGAGGTACACTCGAACTCACTGTTGAACAGTCGGTGGTATTCGTCAACGAAGCGGTTTCCCCAGTCATCGTCAATCTGGGCCCTTTCCTCTTCGGGCAGGGAAAGGAGCACACGACGACGGAGGCTCTCGCCAGCCATGCCGAACTGCAGGCCGAGCACACCGCCCTTGTAAATCTTTCGCACCTTTCCCCACCCTTCCTCTTTCCACCACGGAGCGTTGTTGCGTTCCTCTTCCGTAAGCACAGGCTTGTCTGCAGGATAGGCGCCAGCAAGCTGTGCATACTTCATGTACACATCAGGAGAACGGTAGACCTCACGCTTGTTCTCGTCATTGTAGAGGGCAGCCGCAATGGCCACTTCCTGAGAATGTGCGTCGAGGTCGCAGACATAGGTTCCATCCTTCGGGTTCACGAGCAGACGCATCCACTTTGGGCCGAGGAACAGGAACGTGGAGGCCTTGGTGGCGTTGCGGCCAGTCTTCGTGCCGAACGGGCAGAAGTACGGCCTCTGCCTTCCGTCCGAGCCCACGGAGGCGTCCATCTTCACGGAGCCATCTTCCTTTGTGGCCATCGACTTCAAGCTTGTCAGGGAGTCGTTGTGCTTGCGGAACTCGTGTATGAGTGCCCCGTCATCCATTTCTTTCAGGTAGTCGGAGTCCGTGGCATAGCCAGTCTTCGTCCTACGCCAGTCGATTTTTGTCGTCTTGCAGTAACGGTCAATCATGTCGTAGATGAGGGTGGCATCCTTTGTAACCTCAAATTTTACATAGGGGCTCTTCTTCTTCATCTTTACGGCCCTGTCAAGTAGCATCTTCGGGGCGCCTACACGGTATATAGGATTGTCTTGGTGGGTGCGGTTCCATTCCATCTGTGCGTCCACCAGAAGCTGTGGTACGGCTTCCTTTACGGCAACGTACTTGGTCATGTCCAGAGGGATGCCACGCATGGCGTACGTTGCAAGACGGGCAGCCCAGGTGCCCATCATTTCCTGCACCTCCTGTACGCTCTTAATCTTCGTCAGCTGGGCCGTCAGGACTTCGCCATCGAGGATGAACAGATGGTCTTCATTGGCTACCTTGTTCATCGCACTGGTGATTTCCTTTTCGAGTTCACGGAGCAGGTGGATGTCGCTAGCGCAGTAGGTCATGATGTCGCCCTTCCTCTCCTGCAAGGCTGCAGGATTGTCACGGTTTCCAACGATAAGGACATCACGGATTTCGTGCTTGGTTTCCTTGTCGGCCAGTACTTCGCCTACGCCGATGACACCGAAGAAGTATTCGCAGTCCAGAAGACCGAGGCCAGCAGCCTGATTGGTAACCTTGCAGTGGCGGAACTTGCCTTCCCACTCGCATTCCTCCGCATTGCGCTCCTCGGCCTCTTTTCTCTCCTCGTCGGACATTCTCTTGACCAGCTTGATTGACGGCTTCATTGACCACGAAACGGAGCTTCCGTCGGCGGATATGACATCGCCATAGGTATAGCGGTCATCGCCGTTCCTGAGCCACTTCCATTCAAGCATGAGGTCACGCCACTTGAACGAGCGTGGGTCGAGACCCAAGGCATAGAAGCAACGTGCTTCTGCCATTTCCACGTTGTAGGCCACGAATGTCTCGTTTTCGAGGTAGCAGAGTCTCTCTTTCAGGTCTTCCGTATCTGTACCGTCAAGCAGCCAGTAATTCTCCACTGGGAGCTTGCCGTGTTTCAGGGAGCAGCAGATGAGGCCCATGTCCTTGTCGGAAGGGCGATTGAATTCAAAGTCAATGTAAACCATCATTTACCTCCCTTGACATAGTACACAAGTTTAGAATCTTCGTCCGTGCTTGGCAAGATATCGCAGCTGGATGCGATAAGCTGCTGCATCCTCTGGCGGGAGTATGACGGCAGGCCACAGTTCTGCAGGAAGCTCTTGAAGCGCTTGTAGAGTAGGGAAATTTCCATCGGGCGTACGTCTTCCTTGTTGGCATCTTCCTCGTCAACGATAGCCATTCCCGCTTCATGCAGCCACTGCGTAATGAGGTCAACACGGCGGGCATAGGACTCCTGCACCTTTCTGAGCTCTTCCATAGTATCATGGCTGATTGTGGGTATTGTGCTCTCGTCAAGGAAGCGGTAAGCATCAGCAAGGGTATTTGCGAAGAACGTATCCACCTCAACCCAATCCTTACTGATGGCCTGTTCCTTCGTCATATTTGACTCGAACACATAATACCTGCGGTAGTCAGTGTCGTGAACCACCTCGCTGATATGCAGGTTTGTGGAACTGCTCCATACAGGTGTAACGAGGGTAGTGACGTTTGTATCGGTGTACATGCCACGCCCCTTGTGCTCATCAAGCGTGATTATTTGTTTAAGCCTAGCTGCCACATCGATGGTGCCATCCTTTCCTTTGCCAAGGCCTAGTTCCTGAAAGTCAACGAGGGCAACGCCCTCTGAGCAAAGGGCCCTGATGGAGTTGTCGTTAATCAACTGGTCAAGTGTTGCACTCGGGTTGAACGCACCGATGAACGGGTCGCACAGGTGTTTTAGAAGACGGGATTTGCCGATGCCCTGCACACGGCTGAAAATGAGGAACATTATCTTGAAGTCTGGGCTCTGCAATCCGAATGCAGCACGCTTGATGCAGTGCATGAAGTAGCGCCACATTAACCTGTTGAGCTTTGTATTAGGAATTCCATAATGCTCGAAGAGTTTCTCTGTCCATTCCTTAAAGCTGAACCCTTTGTTCTTTACCTCTGGGTCGTACATCACAAGTGCCAGCGCATCGTCACGCTTGTGTCGCTTTGCCTCGTTAAGCATGTTCTCGATTGCAGCCGTACACATATCCATTGGTGGCTTCTTCTGTCCGTGGGCAATCATGCGGAGGCAGATTTCATTGGCTACTGTCTTGACGGTAATCTGTTCCGTGAAACGTAAACCTTTCTTTACAAGGATGTAGCTAGAACCAGTGTACTTGATTTCATAGCCTTCGTCGAAGAAGTTTACGAATTCCATAAGGGCTTGTTGGTTTCTCTGCTCTTCGGTCTGTCCTTGCGTAACGGGAGGCCAGAGTCTGTCGTGCTCTTCGTCAATGAAGTCCTCAATGTCCTCGATTTCTACTGGTTCCCAGTCTTCTCTGAATTTGCGGAGACGGCCCCACGCAGAGTACACTGCATCGATAGATGTGCGTCTGTTACCGTTATCACGAATATTGCCGTTCTTGGCAACTGTATAGTTGCTCTCGGCAAACCATTTCTTAAACTGCTCACTAATCATTTCTTTTATCCTGCCATAAAAATAGAAACCCCGTGCCGCCAAGTGATTCGAAAGTTTGCAGGTTTCAGAAGTAGGGCGGCACGGGGGCTATGGCGATAAAAGAAACTTTTTATTGTCTACTTCTTGGCACCTGCAAGGCCATCAGTAATTGTTTATCACATGTACTAATATATAATTTTTTTCTCGTACTCGCAAGGGATTCCTCAATTTTTTTTTTTATACTGCTCAAATGTATAAAGAGTAGCAGAAATTACTTCTATAGTATATACTTCTTTAGTATGTTTTTTTTTTTCAGATTGCCGTTTTTGAGCGAATTTCGGCAATCTGAAAAAAAACTTTTTTTCTGGAATTACGTATTTTTAGATTTTTCGGGGTTATTGGCATTAATTTTCTCCATGCGGTATAGGACACGCCACAGGTTTTTGAGCCTCAGGCGCCAGTCATTGTTGCCCTTACCCCATAACCAATGAACTGTTTCGTGTGCCGTCTTGGACAGGAATACGAAGTGGGTCTCGTCCTCTATGTTCTCATACTGGGTCTCGTCCATGCAAAGATGATGAAGATTGGCGGTGGGGCCTAGGGGCTTACCCGTCACTGCACAGACCCTCTGCTTCTCCTTCATGTGCTTGCGAAACTTTATCCATTTTGATGAACGGCGGAACTTGGTCTTGGCCGCCTGCACCTTGTTATGGGTTCTTTTGAACTTCATCGTTCCTCCTTAACGCCCAGTCCATTTTCCTGCCTTCCAGAATGTAGCGGTCATAGATATGATAAGGACTCTGGCGTATGTAATACTTCGACGGGCTTTCCCTGAACAGGGCGGTAGGCAGGACTTCCACCAGCCACGGCTTTGCAGGAACATCGTCGGCGTTAATCCTCTTGATATCGTCAAAGGTTACATTATTCTTGGCTGCCCACTCACGGAACTTCTTGCAGTTCAACCAGTAGAATGAGCCACATGGATGGTCCTCGTAGTTCACGTCGGCCAGTTCTCCGAGGTGGCCGGGGAGTGCAGCAATGTACGGGTCCAACCACTTGCGGTCCGAACATGTGATTGCCGAGTTTATTATGCTGTCGAACGGCTCCATGTCAAGGCAATAGTCATACATCAATTTGTTCCAGAATTCGATGTTCTTTAGGCGGTAGTGTTCGTAATTAGGCTTCTGCCCTTTAAAATGCGACCTGAACACGTAGTCACCCTTGCCTAGCAACGCCTGTGCAAGCGTCTCCACGAAGGAGCAATTCTCACCACGAGAAACATCGTTGTGGACCCTGACGACATAGCATCCGTCAAACTCTGGCGGTATTGGAAGTTCGCTATTGTAGAAGATGATTACGCTGCGGAACAGTGGCTTTGCCTTCTTGAAGACATCGAAGTGTATCTTTTCCATCGGGCTCATTTCTGCATTCGGGCGCCACCAGAAAAGTACCCAGACGCTATTAGGCGGAACCTTGGTTACCTTGGGTGCTTCAATCTTCGTCTTCTCCCAGTATGGGAACTTTCTTGCGAACATGTAGTCCACGAACTCTTTATTGGGTATCTTTCTACTTTGCATAAAACGTTGTCCTTACCTTGTCTACGTTGATGTACCACCTGTCTTTCGGGTCAGGCATCCCGTACCATGACTTCTGAATGCTTACAGCCCGTCGTACTATTTCGGATTTCATGTTGCTGTATGCCGCCAAGTCACGGAGAACAAACTTCAACGCATAGTTAGTCTGCGAGAAGTCGAGGCTCTGTGCATAGGCCAGACAGTCGTGCATGTGCCACGCCATGCGCTCTTCCAGCGTGCCAAGGTTAGGCACGTACCAGTCGAGCAGTATAGGGCCAGAGCGGGCATCAAATTCGAAGCCCTTCTCCGTCCTGACATGCAGGGTTCCAGTGTCGAAAGATATCTGGTATTCGACGGGACGGTGTAAGATGTATAGCCTCTGCTTGTTCAACTTCAAGTCGAACAGTGTGGAGGCTCCCGTCATGAAAGTAAACGAGTAAGCTGCTTGCATTCTAATCCTCAGTACTAATATACATTATTTCATCAGTATTTTGCATCCTTTGGTTTTTCGCTGTAAACGTGAATCCTGCCGTGATAGACTTTGAGATTTTTCCAAGCAGACCATGGGCTGAAAAGTTTCTCAGTGCAGTACGCAAAGTATCTCGTGGTTCCCGCTGGCTGCTTCAAGTTGAACACCAAGTCGAATGCCATGTTGCAGTATTCGTCTGCAACGTCTTCCCTTGCGATGAACATGTTGCACCAGCTGTGCTCTTGCGGGTAATGCGTACAAATCCAGTTCCAATAGAAATCGCCGAAGCCGTCCCACTTGTCGTTCATGCGTTCGATGTGGTGCAGGTAGCCATTGCGTGGCTCGCAGTATCGGTCCATTGTTCCAGCAAGGAAAACGTAGTTGTTGGTCAGGATGACATCGTGGTCTTTCAGTATATCCTCGATTTCGGACGGTTCCAGAAGGTGATGGTTAGTCCTGTCCCATATTGCCCTGCGGTAATGCTCCAAGCCCTTGTATCCCACGTTGTGTACGTTGCGCCACAGGTAGTATAGGCCTGTCAATTCATTGAGCCTGTAGTTCTCTGAATCAATGTTGTCTCCCCCGTGAGGCTCGTCAACGATGAATGGTGTACGTCCGTGTTCTGGTGCTACGTCGAATACGTTTTTCGACATGCCCACTGCATAAATAACGCCCATGTGGGTCTCCTATCTTTTAGGCGGCAATAGCCACCACGCCGCTAACGTGATGGCTGCCGCAAACCATACTATACCAAACATACATTTTTTACACCGTACTTCCAACCTTTCCTACTTCGATTGCCGTAAACGAAACCTTGACGGCTCCATTGTCCTGCCAGATGGAAATCTTGCAGTCGCTGGTCGGGCCTATCTGTGCAATGCCGTTATAGATGATGGCCTTGTGCGATGCAGGGTTGAACACGGTCGATGCATTGCCGCCGAACCTAGTATAAGGAGTGTAGTAGGAAGACTCGGATATGTATGCAGCCTGTTTGGTAGTCACCGTGTTGTCGAGGCCGATGACGGTTTCAGTGCCGATGAAGGTTATCGTGGACGACGTGCCAGATGCCGTGTACTGGATGGCCAGCTCGTACGTTCCGTTCGGATTGTGCCTGCACATCAGTCTGTAGGCGCCAGCAAAATCGGCACCAGTGCCCAGCCTTGCGAAGCTGTTCGACTCCGTAGTAGGCGCATCATACAGGCCCCCAGGAAGGTTCGTCTGGATTGCGTCGTTCTGGTTGACGTGCAGGTTCCTTCCGACCGAGTATTTCCACGAGAACGTAACGTTGCCAGTGGAAGGGCTTACACTGGATTTGATGCCTGTTCCAGCCAGGTAGTCAACTACAGTCGGGACTGTAATAGTCTCCCACCTTGCAGTACCGATTCCTGGGGAACCAGTCCAGTACGCAACTAGAACCTTTCCCGCATCGCCCTGACCTGGGGCTGGTGCGAGGCATCCGAGAGAGGACGAGCCTCCCTGAACACGACCGTCTGTGAAGAATATCAGTGTATTAAATGCGGTCTCGGTAGGAGGGAGTGTAGTTGTCACTCTCTTCATCTTGTTTTCGTCAGCCCATTCTACAGTGCTGGTTCCAGATTTCAGAACCTTTCCAGCGACTTCTGGGACAGGCGGCATGATTCCGTACAGCTCGCCGTCGCTGTCGATGAATGCACTGACAAGCCCGCCATTTCCTAGGCGGAGCTTGCTCACATCGTTGTAGATTGGGCCGTATGCCGTTGAGCCAGTGTACTTTTCAATTTTTGGAAAGTTACCGTCAGCTGCTGCACCGATGTTGGCCCTGGCCTGTGCCTTCTCTTCTTCGGTGAAATCCTGCGGAAAGTTCGCAGCTACATGCATTTGCTTAGGTGCGGTCATTTTTAAAGTCCTCCTTCAACTCCTTGAGGGTATTGATTACGTTGTCCATCTTGACGAGTACTTGCGTAAGTTGCTGGTTCATTAGGGAGATTTGTTTGTTACTGTCAGCTACTTGTTGAAAAAGTAGTCCTATGTTGTCCCTGTTCTGGCCCTCCTGGAACTGCAGTTTCAAGATGTCGTCATGCATTTTTTGGCTGTCTTCGTCCCTGAGAGTCTTCGTCGCCTTGCGCTCATCACGTATGGCTGAGACATCGGCCCTGCTCTTGATGTACACGGCAATGGCCGTGAGCACGCCAGAGACGCCCATGAAGACTGAGACTACTGCAGCAATGATTTCTGGATTATCCCACATAGTTACCTCCGTTTCTAATTATTGCCAATCCTGCGGTATTCCCAACAGGTCGGCACGCCCAGCAGCGGTGTTTGTTCCGCAGTTGCGGAATGTAGCGTCGTGCCTGCTTGGTGGGTATTGCTGTGAAGATGCCTGCTGGTACAGGGCAAGGGCACCCCCAGCCACGTTTACGCAGCGCACGCACATGTAAGACATGTCTATCACACTCTCCGTTGCGAACAGAGGTACACTTGTAAGTGAAGTGCAGTTGAACAGCATGTAGGTCATGTATTCTACCTCGTGTGTATCGAACAGCGGAACAGTAGTAAGAGCATCGCAATCCCTGAACATACCCCACATGTTGGTTACATTGCTAGTATCGAACAGGGGGACACTCGTCAGGGTGTGGCAGCCAGAGAACATCTCGTCCGTGTGGGTTACTCTTGAAGTATCGAACAGAGGAACAGTAGGCAGGGAGCGACAGCCCTCGAACATCCATCTCATGGTTGTTACCTTGCTCGTATTGAACAGTGGCACAGAAGTAATCTCGAAGCACTCGTAGAAGGTGGCCCACATCGTTGTCACGTTGCTCGTGTCGAAGAACGGTATACTCTCCAGCTTCCTGCATTCTGCGAACATCAGGTCCATGTCGGTAACGTCTGACGTGTCAAGCATGCATACCGACGTGAGCACACGGCATCCCCTGAAGATGCCCTTCATGTTAGTTATGCCATCGGTGTTCCCCGCTATGACCTGTACCTTGTTTTCCTCGTCCGAGAATGCGAAGTCGAATGCAAGTTGCCAGTCTGGGTCGTCACAGTACCAGTCCCACCTGTTCTCACTGCAGCCCTGCACCTTCACCCAGTAGGAGCCAGCCTTCCACGTTATATTCCTGTCCCGATAAAACAGGGAGCCAGGAATAGGTGTCCAGCTTGTCACTGTTGTCGGGTCGTAATCAGGGTCCTCGAACTGGAACCTGAGCATACGGGGAGGAAGAGGGATGCTGTCGAATCCCATCAGCTTCCCTGAGTAAATAAGCGGCACTGAATTTCTTCCTATACAAAAGTTCATGGTTCATCCTCGTATGATATGAAGTTGTTTCCCTTGGAATGCGTAGTGTCTATGATTTTGTATTTGGCAGTTTCATAGTGGGGGTTTGCCAATGGTGTGTTTCCAAGGTAATAGTCGTCATCAACATAGTAGTGTCCGTTCACGTATGTATCATCGTCGTAGTGCCATACGCTGAAACCAAAGAAATAGTGCGTGGATGGATGCTGCAGATATATCCAAGTAGAAGTGGTCTTGTCTAGCACGAATGTCCTGAACCCGTTAGAGTAGTAAGTGTTGTTGCCAAGATGCCATACGTAATCGCCCCTTAACTCCATCGTCCATACAGATTCAGACCAATTCCACCTCTTCTTGCTCCACGTTGAAGTGTCTCTGTCAAGAACGTAGTGGTGTGTGCCGTCGGAGTAATAGACATTCTCACCGTCTGTCCATGTCCAGTACCCGTCGAATCCTGTAAGTCCGTACCACGTCTTGGGGAACCACCTGTAATTCATAATGTCCAGCTCATACTGGGTTGAACCGTCTGAGTAATAGATGTGGTCGCCTTCCTTCCATATCAGTGAACCATACATCGAATTGTACCCATTCCATTCAATGGGAGATACTCTTAATCCTCCATTTTCATAGAATACCATGTACTGTCCAGAAGACCCGTTTGAAAGGAACACATTGCTCCCGTCGTCCCATATATGGTTTCCCTCGAATGACGTAATACCAACGAGGGGAATTTCTGTCCATGTCGTTCCGTCAAACTGTTGTAGCTTTTTCGTAGTGTTTGTCAGATGTGCATGGAAGCAACGACCTTCTGGGTCATGCCATACACATTGTCCAGTACTAAACGAGAATTCGTTATCGTAGAAATACAGGACAGGGAGTAAATAGGACCCGCACTCGATAGGCCTTCCGTTGTATGTAAGGATTGGATTAGACATACTGTTCCCTCCTTACCTCGCCCTTGAATCATATGCGGCCTTTGCCTCGGCAACTGTGCTGAACACTGAAGCAGATGTTCCGTTGTTGCTAAGAACCTGGATGTTGCCCCATTGCCAGCTGTATGTTCCAGCGTACGTACATTGTGCTATTACAGCAGAATCATACCATTCTACTCGTTGCAAGTATATGTCTGATGTACCATTTATCCGTATATCAGCTACTTCAGGGCTGCTACCGCACACGACATAACCCTCGGTCATATAAGACGACGCTAGGGAAATCATTCTATAACGGAGGTTTACCACGTTGATGGTCTTCGTGGTCGTCCTTGTCTCTCCTTCAAGGTCAGTCCATGTGGCAGTGAATGTTACGTTACCGTCTGTTCCAGTAGGAACCGTCACTGTGCTCCCGCTTATCGTCAGGGAAGGGTTATCGCAGCTCCACACGACGTTTGGATACGTCACGGCAGTCTGCGGGATGGTAAACCCTCCACGGGCTGTAACTGCGCTGGAAGGAGTGTATTTGAGGAGGTACTTCGGCAAGTACGACAGGGTAAACGATGAGACACCAGACTGGTCTCCTGTTACGATTTCAAGGTCAATCAGGCCGTCTGAATCAGGAATGCCTGCACCTCCTGTTTCAATCTGGTCAACAAGGGCAGCATAGCCGCTAATGAGCGTTGCTGATGGAACAGTAACGCCCTTTGCCTCGATTGAGGTTTTCAGGTCTGCCTTGGCTCCCTGAATGCGTGTTAGTTCTGTTGCGATGCTCATTAGATGCCTCCAAGGATTGTCTCGATGTTGCCAACGATGTCATCCACGTAGTCCTTGCTGGCCATTACGACCGATTTCTTGTACACTGGGTTGATGTAGATTTCAAACTCGCCAGCGGCAAGAGTTGTACACTGGGTCGTAGTAGGCATAGGAGCACGCATTACTACGTAGGAATATGTATCCCTAGCAGATGTATTGAACACATATTTACCAGCCTTGGCTACCCCGTTTACCGAAATCGGTATTGTACCGATTTCAGTTCCATAAGAACTTGCAGAACTTGAAATCATGATTTTGGGTGCAGTATCTGAAGAAACATCCTTATGGAGAACTACTTCTACACGAGTGCCTATCGGATAATCCCATGCTGAATTGAGATGTATTCCAGTGAACGATGCAGGCATAGAGCCTCCGTCACCGTCAACAATCGTGCTCGAGTGGGTGTTGGAGCCATGGAAGTCGTACCCTACAATCGTTTCAGTAGGAGTGCATTGTACTTCAAGGGATTCATTATCGCTGTCCGTCAGAGTGAAGTAATCGTCGCCGATATCTATTCCAGCGTTTGGAGCCGTGGCACTGATTACGCCGTCACTATCAATAGTGATGTTCTGTCCTGCTGTCAACTTCTGTTGGACTTCTGTCGTGTCTGCACTTATCCGCAGCTTGTCGTTTACAACTGAGAGCGAGATACCCGCTCCAGCCTCTATCGGGATGCTGTCATAGGATGCGGATTGGCCTGCCGGGCCCTGTGGGCCCGGGGGGCCCGGAGGGCCAGACGGAATATCGTCAGAGTCAACGGAGATAATTCCGTCACTGTCGATGTTGATACCGTATCCAGGGGTGTACGAATCGCCTGGGTCTTCCGCAGAAATCACTACGGCGCCATCGGAATCGATGATTGAAATGTTGTCGCCAGCAATCAACGGAACGACAGTAGGAGTCGGACCAGTCTCACCTTGCGGTCCCCGTTCTCCTTGCGGGCCTTGGGGGCCACGAGGACCGGGCGCCCCGACTAGACTGTCCAAGTAATCCTGAACCGTTCCAGTGTGGCCTGCCTCCAGCCATACCTCGTATGCGGACAGACCGTCAGCACCTGCTGGGCCAACTAGACTGTCCAAGTAATCCTGAACTGTCCCCGTATGACCTGCTTCGAGCCAGACCTCGTAAGCGGACAAGCCGTCTTCTCCTGCGGGGCCGTCTTCGCCAGGTTGGCCTTGCGGCCCTTGTGGACCTACGAGGCTGTTAAGGAAATCTTCTTCCGTTCCCTGATGGCCTTCGTCGAGCCATATCTCGTAAGCGCTTTCCCCGTCTTCACCAGCGGGTCCCGGTTCCCCTTGTGGACCGGGGTCACCCTTGTCGCCCTTGGCTATTGTCAAAAGCAATTCTGCATAAGTTAATGGCATTCTCATATTAAACTCTCCTACCAGTTAGGAAATTCCAAGAGCGGTCTTGAGGTCGTTAATCTGGGTTGCACTAAGTGTTGAAACATCGAAGTGAATTGAATTGTTAGAGTCTACGGTGACACCATCCCCAGACGTTAGTTTGGTTTCTTCAACAAGCGTATATACGCCCTCAGTTGATGTAGGCTGCATGACGTATGTCTTCGTCGTATCGGACTGCTGTGACGATACAAACGGCGCATGAGAATCGGCGTTTCCGCTGTGCTTTACGATATCGTGCGGGTGGACCCTAATATAGTCGGAGCGAACCAACACCTCCATGAACGTCTGGTCCTTGTATGCGGATTCTTGATATGCACCATCGGAACCTGCAACAAAATTCACATGTGCCTTCGGGTGGATTCCGCTAGTAGAAGTGTTTCCAGAATCTACGATAAGACCTGTCTTGGAAGAACCATTGTACGGGTTAGAAGATATCGTAGTTTTCAAGAATGCCCGTTTTTCATATGGCCCAAATTCAGTATCGGAGCCGTGGTGCTGGGAAATATAATGACCCACCTCAAGGCCATCATCCGTACTTTGTACACGGTTTACTTTCTTGTAGTGATAGTCCCAAACGTCCTGATAAGTAGGTGCGCCTGTCGCCTCAAAATGCTTGCCGTTCTTTGGCTCTACGCTTCCGTCATCTGCAACTTCCCAAAGACATTCACCACCGCCTCCGCCAGTCGCACTGATTACTCCATCAGAGTCAATAGTGATATTCTGGCCTGCCGTGAGCTTATCCTGCTTTGCATTAAGAGCGCTGGTAACGTTGGACTGTAGAGCAAGTTCGGCATCAAGGGCTTTTGACCACTCAGTAGTATTGTTGGACTTTTTACGGCAACGATAGAGGAGTCTTCTGGGGAATCCCGATTGGTCTTGGTCATTAAGTACACCGAAGAAGTATGCTGGGTCTCCCCACGTTTCAGTCCAGTCAGATACGATGCCCATCTGTATTCTGTTATATATAGCAATGACTGCCTTTCCCGCATCGACAGCGGCCTTGACATCATCGTAAGGAGTGGTGCCAACATTAGCAATAAATACGCCTCCTTCACCCCCAGCAGCACTGATTACACCATCGCTATCGATAGTTATGTTTTGGCCAGCAGTGAGCTTAGTCTGATAATCGTCGGGGTCGAATTCCTCAAAGGTGACCTCTTCTTCGCTAGGAAGCTCTGCACTAATCGTACCGTCAGAGTCAATCTCAATATTCTGACCAGCCGTCAGTTTAGTCTGGTAATCATCAAGGTCGGCACTGATAACTCCGTCTGAGTCGATGTCAATGTTCTGACCAGCAGTTAGTTTGGTCTGATAATCGTCCAAATCTAGTTCTTCGAACTCTACTTCCTCCTCTTCTGGAAGAACTGCTGAGATGACACCATCGGAGTCGATGTCTATGTTTTGCCCAGCGGTGTACTGCTTTACATCAGCACTGATAACTCCGTCAGAGTTTATTTCGATATTTTGCCCAGCGGTGAGTTTGGTCTGGTAGTCATCCAAGTCAAGTTCTTCAAACTCGACCTCCTCTTCCTGAGGTAGCTCCGCACTGATAACTCCGTCGGAATCTATTTCGATATTCTGACCAGCCACGAGCTTGTGCTGTACGTTATCACTATCAACAGAGATGATGACCTTCAAGTCCTCACCATCGGAATCGAGTTCCATGATGATGCCTTCACCAGCCTCAAACGGCACGGTGAAAGGAATCTCACCTTGTGGACCCTGAGGCCCCTGTTCTCCTTGTGGGCCTTGTTCGCCCTGAATACCTTGCTCACCTTGCTCACCTTGAATTCCTTGTGGTCCTCGCTCACCTTGCTCACCCTTGAGTTCCGCTTTCTGTTCAGGTGTAAGGTCGTCGAAAGTAAGAGGGTCTCCCTGTTCTCCTTGTGGACCTTGGGGACCTTCAAGAGAGTTCAAGAAGTCTTCCTCCGTCCCTTGATGGCCTTGTTCAAGCCAGATTTCGTATGCGCTTTTTCCGTCGGCACCCGTTTGGCCAGCTGGACCAGTTCTTCCAGTAATTCCGTCAAGCTTCACGATGGACAGGTTCTGAATATAGGCGTCAGTCCAGTCGGTCGGAGTACCTGGGGCGAAGTACAGAACCTCGCCGTCACTGTCAGTGACCTTGCGGATAAACGATTGCTTCAAACAGTGACGGTTGCCGTTCGTCTCTGGTCCAGAGGCGTCGAGCTGATATGCAACATCCTCGTTGGCATTTCCATGACCAGTGTAAATCAGGACCTCGTCAAGAGTGTTCTTGATGTCTCCAGTGCTCTGCTGGTAGCGGATTACGCAGTCGATGTGGTAGATACCTGGTTTCAGGTAAATGTATGCGGGAACGTCGCCGTCAGGATACGATGTGTTCTCGATGCGGTCAATGAAGTCTCCTTCGTAGTCAACGCTCTGCCTAGGAATTCCTAGTGTATGGCCAGCGTTGTCCCCTGGGAAGTTTGTGTACGTAGGGCCATACATGCCAAGCCAGTGCGGCAGGTTTCCTATTTCTCCGCCTCCACTTCCTCCTCCAGAACCAGGCTGCACGTTGTAGCGGCTCATCAACAGCGAGCCGAAACGGTTATATGCGTATACGTCGTAAGACTGTCCGTCGTCGGCAAGGACAATGTTCGAGCCGAGGCTGTCGAGCTTAATCTTAAATGGGTGAAGAGTGCCATCGAAGTTCGATGCACAGTAGTATTTCTCACGAGTTCCGTGGATGTAGACTTCCAGCCAGCCGTCAGTAGCAGGCTTGCCCGCACTGTTCTCAATCTGGAACATCGGGTCCAAGAGATAATTAAGTGCCATATTTCCCTTCCTCCAAGGCGTAGCTGTGGCCAAAATTCGTATATGTATTTTTGCGTTATAAATAAGTATTTTTATGGTTAGAGTATATAAACTATATGTGTGGAAAACACAGGAGTTTTATGGAACTGTTAATCTGGAAACCAATAGACAGGAAAAGACAAAAGGACATCAGCTATCAAAGCCCAGAGTTCAACAAAGGCTACGACCTCGACATGGCTGACTTCACGGCACTCGTTGGCAAGTACAACGCAAATACACTTACGAACGCCGAGGAGAACAGGCTTTACACATATGTCATGACAATGATGAACATCGTACTGGAACACCCCAAGGTCAACCCTACTAAATGGGAGATGGACGACCTGACAGACCTGATGTTCATGGACGGATGGAATGCACTCCACTACATCAAGGAAGGGGTCAAGCCGTACAGCTACATCTACCGCTCAATGTACGTCGCAGTGCTCAAGTACTACAAGAAGGTGTTCAAGGAAAGGGAGAGGAAGGAACAACTGGACGCATGGATTGACGAGGCCTACGCCGAGTATAAGGAAAGCGTAGGCACAGGCAAGGTTAGCTGCATAAACAAGGACGAATAAAAAATGTCTGACAGGCAAGGCCCATCAGACATTTGAGGATTAGAATGGCGGGTTCGAGGGCCCGCCCTTCTCGTTAAACAAGCTTGACCTTGTTCACGTCGGCATCCTTCACGAGGACGAGTGCCACGGCACGAGGTTCCACAATGCCAGCCATGACCGTAGTGGTCCAGCGGGTCACGTTAGAGCCCTTGATAGTGTCGATTGCACGGTTCTGGAAGATAACGATGCCTTCGTTGTCAGCACGTTCGGTGTCGGCGTTCGAAGCGTCGATTTCGTCAACGCATTCGAATTCCATTGCCCCATCCAGGCGGCAGATACCCGAGAACCACTTGCCAGCTTCCAAGCCAATCGGAGTGCCAGCGCCGCTGTTGAAGGCGGTGATAGCAGCAGCCTTGGTAGCACCGAAAGCGGAGCCGTCAGCCTTGCAGAGCAGCTTCGTACCCTGACCAACCCAGTCTTCGGCAGTGAGGGCCTTAACGACCATCACGCCGTTAGCCGTGCCGTCTTCAATGGCAATGAATGCCTTGAGAGAGCTGGTGCGGTCACCGACGAGGTCGGTAGCGTAGGCGTTGTCGAACCATACCACAGAGCCCTTCGGGAACTTCGTGGACATGCCAGTGAAGGTGAGGGTTGCGATACCGTCGCTGTCCGTTTCGGCATAGGTCACACCGTCAGAGCTGTGAGCAGCGAAGTCAGCAGCGAGGGCGGGAGTGATGATGACGAGCGGCATGAACTGGTTCGTACGGACTTCCGTTTCACCAAGCTTACCGATGAGGCCCTTGGAGAAAATCGGGTCGGCAGAAGTCGGCTTGAATGCGTCGCCTGCGTTGGAGAGCTTGGAGTTCACCATCGGGTTGATGAACATGTACTGGGATTCGTCAGAGACGGATGCCAGGTAGTTCGTAGCGTCCGTGAGCGGGCCGTAACCGATACCAGCAAAGCAGGTGTTCTGGTTACCGAAGTCACCGTCATAGGCCGTAACGACATTGTCGTCGATTTTCTTGCCCTTGATGCCGTTGATAGCATCTTGAACAACGCCATTGATGAGCTTCTTGCCCTGCGGCTTTGCGATTTCCTTGTCCCAATCCACGTCAGTTACCTTTTCGAGGATGTTGGTCTGAATCATCACG
>ODAJ012137222.1_pt1 | contig 24568 bp, 25 predicted proteins | sample 1539241 | NCBI WGS metagenome assembly ODAJ01 (sample SAMN02144231, study PRJEB22623) | gut metagenome | biome: sheep rumen | host: Ovis aries | place: New Zealand
ATCATGGGCAGATTCCCGAGTGGCCAAAGGGGACAGACTGTAAATCTGCTGGCAACGCCTTCGGTGGTTCGAATCCACCTCTGCCCATTTAATTATTATCGCGGGGTAGAGCAGTCTGGAAGCTCGTCGGGCTCATAACCCGGAGGTCGTAGGTTCAAATCCTTCCCCCGCTACTGAATCGTAGTGGATGAAAAGAGATTGTACATTCGGATATTTGTTCATTCGCCGTCGATTTGCCCAGATAGCTCAGTTGGTAGAGCAGAGGACTGAAAATCCTCGTGTCACTGGTTCGATTCCGGTTCTGGGCACTTTTAAAATTTACGATTTGTCTTATCGGACAAATCGTTTTTTTATTTTTGTTCAGTATAAAGAACCGTTACTTACCGTTTAACCTTTGTTTTTTACCGATTACCCGGATTCGCTGACAGGATTTTTATTTTAGGGTATAGTAATCTCATCAGGAGGTGAAAAGAATGAATTTTAAGCTGGTTATCGATCGAAACTGCACGGAGGAGGTCATCGCAAATGTTCACGAACGGACTCCTTTGATTGATGAGATCGAACGTCTGGTAACGCAGGACGGTACATCGAATCAAATTGCCGGATACCTCGAGGATGAAATCAAAATATTGCCGGTGGAAGAGATTGAATGTTTCTTTGTGGAAGATGAAAAAACCTATGCCTGCTGTATGAACGGTCGGAAATATACCGTAAAAAAACGACTTTATGAAATCGAAAAAAATCTTCCTTCTGATTATGTCAGGATTAATAAATCCGCAATTGCCAACACAAAAAGAATTGCCCGTTTTAAGGTTCAGCTTTCCGGTGCGGTGGACGTGCAGTTTGAAAGCGGCTATGTGGAGGCTGTTTCCAGAAGATGTTTCGTGGAACTGAGAAAAAGATACGGACTATAAAAAACAGGGCTTGTAAGGAGATGTTGTTATGAAAAAAAGTTATATTTTGGAATTTGTTAAAAGAGGTCTGATGTTTGCATGGGGAGGTCCTGCGATTACCGCGATTGTCTGGTTTATCATCTGGAAAACCAATAACGAGATTGTACTTTCCGTTCCGGAAGTGGTCCTGGGAGTCTTATCTACAACGCTTCTTGCTTTTATAGCAGCGGGCGTTTCAATCATTCATCAGATGGAGGCACTTCCGAAGAGTATCGCAGCGCTGATTCAGGGATCGGTTTTACTTGCGGTTTATCTTGCGACTTATCTGATTAACGGATGGATTGCTTTAAGCATGGTATGGATTTTTATCGTCGTATTCATTGCCACTTTCGTAGCAATCTGGGGAATTATCTACCTCTCCATTCGTACCAAGGTAAATAAACTGAATAAGGTGATGAAGTAACTTCAAAACCCGGGAAGAGAATTTAACAATCAAAAGGACGTGAATTATGAGAAAACATTATCTTGACAATATCCGCTGGATAACGGTTGCAGCGGTAGTGATATATCATGTGTTTTATATGTACAACGCGGAAGGTATTCAGGGCGTGGTCGGAAAAATAACAAATATGGATGTACAGTATCAGGATCTTGCACAGTATATAATTTATCCGTGGATTATGATCATTCTGTTTATTGTCTCGGGCATCAGTTCCAGACTGTATTTGGAACATCATACGGCAAAAGAGTTTGTAAAAAGCAGGACAAACAAATGTCTGGTACCCGTTACCATCGGACTGATCGCATTTCAGTTTATTCAGGGATACATAAATGCCGGAATCAGCGGGGGGATTGAAAAAACCATGGCAGGAATGCAGGGAAACGCTCCGGCACCGGTTATTTACTGCGTGTGCGCAATCATCTGCATTTTGAGCGGAATCAGTGTTTTATGGTATATTCAGATGCTGTGGTTATTTTCCCTTGCACTGCTGTTAATCCGGCTAATCGATAAGGACCGTTTCTGGAAGGTTTGTGCCAGAACACCGGTGTGGGTTATTTTGTTACTTGTAATTCCCGTATTCGGCGCGGCACAGATCGGAAATACACCTCTGATAGTAGTTTACCGCTTCGGACTTTACTTTTTCGTCTTTTTGCTGGGATATTTTGTCTTCTCTCACGATGAAGTGATCGAGAGAATGAAGAAATGGTTTTTCGTCTTTCTGATTCCCGCAATCGGGCTTGGGATTGCATTTTGCATCGTCTATTTCGGTGAGAACTATGCGGACAATCCGGTGTACCGTTCTTTGCTGTTTCTTGCTTACGGGTACTTTGCAAGCATGGCGATTTTAGCCTGCATGGCAAAATTCGGCGATGTATCGAACCGGTTCACGCAGTGGATGAGCAAAAGAAGCTTCGGATTATATGTATTTCATTACCTGGGGATTTCCGTTGTCGCTTTGTATCTGGCAAAACCCGGTCTCATCCCTCCCTTGGCCGCGTATCTCATCAGTGCGATTGCCGGTTTCGGCGGAGCCTATCTTTTATATGAGATTATTTCGAGAATCCCGGTTTACCGGTGGATGGTACTCGGAATCACAAAAAAGAAATCGTAAAATGCAGCATAAAAGACTCCGGATTTTTTCTCCGGAGTCTTTTTTCAGGCGTTCTTTTTCTTCTTTGCTTCTTCATAGTGATGGGTGATGGGTTCAAGCATTTCTTCACAATCCAGGGCCTCGGACATTTTTGCCGCAGAGCCGCAGGTGCGTACTTTGCTGACCATTTTGGACATCACATCGAAGTTGAGCTGTGTTCCGACACCGTCGCATTCATAACGTACCGCTCGGTTTTTGGCAACGCCGAATCTGCCGGCAACACTTACCGCATCGATGTTGGCGCCCATGAATATGAATTCCCACTGGTGTTTCTTTTTCTTCTTTTCCACCAATTTTTTCACCTTATCATATGTATACCGGCGGCTTGCGTTTTCCATACCGTCCGTGGTGATGATAAAGAGAGTTTTTTCCGGCTTCTCTTCGTCCGGAAGCTCTTTATGGATGTGGCCGATGTGTTCGATGGCACCTCCTACGGCGTCTAACAGGGCGGTACATCCGCGAACGTAATATTCGTTGTCTGTCAGGGGTTCTACTTTGCGAACCGGGATGCGGTCGTGAAGAATTTCGCAGCGGTCATCGAAAAGGACCGTGGAGAGAATGACATCGCCTTCCTCTTTTTTCTGCTTTGCCAGCATGGAATTGTAGCCTCCGATGGTATCTGCTTCCAACCCACCCATGGATCCGCTTCTGTCAAGAATGAATACGATTTCTGTTAAACCCTTCTTCATAATACTTACCTCACTTTCCTTTTATCGAAGCACTTCGTTCGTGCTTTGTTTGCTGTTGTTGAGGTAAGTATATTGTTTTGAAGGAAGGGAAAGGTCGCTTTGTATGCGACAAATAATCAAAAGGGAAAAGATTTTATTCTCCGATTCGTCTGAGCGCAGAGCGAACAGGGATACCGATGCCGATGGCAATTGCCATCTTGGCAAGGTCTGCCGGAATATAGGGAACCACACCTGCCATAAGGGCAGCGGAGAAACTCATCTGATAGGAGACTTTAAGCCACATGGTTCCGAACAGATAGCAGACGATTGTTCCGAGAACCATACCGAGTACATGAAGGGGGATTTTTTTCTCAAATCTGGTAATGAAGAAACCGGCAATCAATGCAAGCGGAATATAACCGATCAGATATCCGCCGGTAGGTCCCCCAAGCTTGGTAAGACCGGCTGTAAAACCGGTGAATACAGGCATTCCCGCAAAGCCGATCAGCAGATAGATCAAGCAGCTGAGCGTACCGTAGAGCCAGCCGTTTACGTATACGGCAAGAAAAACGCCCAGAATTCCGAGGGAAATAGGAACGGGACTTACGGGAATACTTAAGGACAACGGTCCGAGAATGCAGATAATTGCCGCGCTTAAAGCAACCCTTGTAATGGTCAGAACGGTCATTTTGGTCGTAGGTTTTACTTTGGAATTCGTTTCTTTTGTCATAATATATCAGTCCTTTCAGGGAAATCGTTTTACTTTTATCGGATGAAAGTTTACAATGTATTTGCAGGTTTGTCAAATTAAGTAAACAAAGAGGGGAGAGATCAGAATGCCTTTTATTGATTCTAAAATTACCGTTTCCGTGGACGCAGACAAAAAAGAGGAAATCAAATCCGAATTCGGAAAACTGATTGGGACGCTTCATAAAGGAGAAGCTTATCTGATGGTCGGAATCGAAGATAATTACGACTTATGGATGGGCGGAGTAAAGCTTGACAAGGGTGCTTATGTATCCGTAAGCCTTCTCGGTAACGCATCCTCTTCGGACTACGATACCTTAACCGGTCAGATTTGTGATATGTTCTCCGAGAAACTCGGAATACCCGGCAATGCCGTATATGTAACCTATCATCCGGTTTCGGACTGGGGATGGAACGGACATAATTTCTAAAAAAATGACTTATTATTTTATGAACCCCGCCGTGGCGGGGTTTTTTATTATGGAAAGATACAAAAAAAGAAATAAACCGTTGACTTTTTCCGGAATAAGAGTATGATGAAAAAGCCGACCGACCGTTCGGTCGGAAAATATATAAACAAAATGTATGCCTCTTATGGGCATTTTAAAGGAGTTAATATATGTCGAAATACAGCGTCAGAAGACCGTTTACCGTCCTGGTGGGCGTAGTCTTAATCATTGTACTCGGCGCCGTCAGTCTTTATCGTATGACGGCGGATCTTTTGCCGGACATGAGCCTGCCTTATGTTCTGGTTATTACCATGTATCCCGGCGGCAGTCCGGAGCAGGTGGAGAAAAACGTTACCGCGCCCGTGGAAGCGCAGATGGCGACCACCTCGAATATCAAAACCATTCAGTCCATGTCCTACAACAATTATTCCATGGTTATTCTGGAATACGAGCAGGATTCCAACATGGATTCCATTGTAATCGAAATGCAGCAGAAACTGGATCAGGTTTCGGGAACATTCCCGACCGGTGTGGCCAGTCCTTTAATCATGCAGCTCGATCCCACCATGCTTCCGATTATGGTTGCATCCGCGGACATGGAAGGCATGAGCCAGATTGAAATAACGGACTATGTGGATTCCACACTGGTTCCGTACCTCGAAAGCGTGGAAGGTGTAGCAAGTGTTACCACCGTCGGCAGCGTGGAGGAGCGCATTCAGATTACACTGGATGAGGATAAAATCAAAAGAATCAACGAAAGAGTCATTGACGAAATCAATGAAGGATTTGCCGATGCCGAAGAAAAGATGGAGGATGGCAAAAAGAAGATTGAAGACGGCGAGAAGGCTTTAGAGGACGGCCAGAAGCAGATGATGGAACAGATTGCGGACGGCTCCAACCAGATTGTAAACGGCAAGATTCAGGCCTATGTCGGTGAGGCAACGATTGAAAGCAATTTGGCCATGATGAAGATGATCAAGCCTTACCTTGAGAGAGCCGTTAAGTCGATGAATGAGGCAACCAAGGCTGCCGAGGTATATGAGAATCAGAGAAAGCAGCTGGAATATTATCAGTATCTTTTAAACAACGCCACGGATGAAGAAATCATGGCACAGACCGGAATGAGCCGTGAAATGCTTGCCATGTATGTGGCACAGGCGAGCGCACAGATGGGTCCCGCACCGGATACCTCGCAGGCAATGGCAACTCTGGCAGGCTTACAGGCAGCAGGCGTTGATTTAAATGCGCTCGGAATTACGGCTGACGGAAGCAACCCGGAACAGTTAGCCAAGGATCTTTCCCAGGCACTGGCTACGGTGAACTCTTCCATCGCAACCATGGAAGCGGCCAAAGGACCTCTTGCGGAAGGCAAGGTCACTTTGGATGATGCATATAAAAAACTCAACCAGGGACTGGTAAAAGGAATCCTGGAAATCGCAAAGGCCCAGGGAGAAATCGCAAGCGGCAAGCTGGCATTGGAGCAGGGAGAAGCCCAGCTCGAATCGGCCAAGGAAGAAGCCTTAAAGGCGGCCGATCTTTCCAACCTGGTTACGGCCGAAATGCTTGGCAACTTAATCGTAGCCCAGGACTTTTCCATGCCGGCCGGTTACATTACAGAAGGTGTGGATTCTTACCTGATTACCGTCGGCGACAGCGTAACCACCATCGAAGACCTCGAGAATATGGTTTTACTGGATATGGGAATGGAGGACATCGAACCCATCCTGGTAAAAGACGTTGCCAATGTGGATGTCGTTAACAACGCAGCGGACTCCTATTCGAAAATCAACGGAAATCCGGCCGTTATGCTCAGTATTGAAAAGCAGACCGGTTATTCCACCGGTGATGTTACGGACCGTCTGCTGGACCGTTTCGAAGAACTGGAAAAAGAAAACGACAAACTGAACTTTGCCGTTTTGATGAACCAGGGTGTTTACATCGATATCGTTATCAGCTCCGTTTTGCAGAACATGTTAATCGGTGCGGCGTTAGCCATCATTATACTGATTCTGTTTTTGAAAGATTTTAAATCAACATTCATTATTGCATGCTCCATCCCCTTAAGTGTGGTATTTGCCATCGTGCTGATGTATTTTACGCATATCACGTTAAACATCATCTCCCTTTCCGGATTGGCGCTTGGAATCGGTATGCTGGTAGATAACTCCATCGTCGTGATTGAGAATATCTACCGTCTGAGAAAAGAAGGATTGTCGGTTAAGAAGGCAGCAGTGGAAGGCGCAAGAGGCGTGGGCGGAGCGATTTTCGCATCTACCCTGACCACGGTCTGCGTATTTGCCCCCATCGTGTTTGCGAAAGGTCTGACAAAACAGATTTTCGTGGATATGGCACTTACCGTAACCTATACCCTGGCAGCCAGCCTGATTGTGGCTTTAACCTTCGTCCCGGCTGTTGCATCCATGATGATTAAGGACGGCGAAGAGAAGCAGACCCGTCTGTTCGACCGGTTCCGTGATTTTTACGGAGTGATTCTGGAAAAGGTTCTTCGCGCAAAACCCGCAGTAATTTTACTTGCAGTTATTCTGCTTGTGGCCAGTGTGTTTGCAGGATTTTCGAAAGGATTCTCCTTCCTCTCCATGGATATCGAAGTGGATCAGATTTCCATGACGGTTTCTCCGAAGGAAGGCGACGAAATAACCGATCAGGAGCTGATGGCTCTTTGCGATCAGGTAACGGAAAAGGTCATGGCAATCGACGGAATTGAAACGGTCGGTGTTATGACGGGAGGCGGCAGTGCACTTGCAGCCTTCGGTATGGGCGGAGACCAGTCGGCGACATATTATCTTCTGCTGGATGAGAAGACTCACCGTAAAATGAAAGACATCCAGAAAGACATTGTAGAGCAGACGAAGGATATCGACTGTGAAGTAAAGGTGGAAACCTCCTCCGGCGATATGTTAAGTCTCCTCGGTTCCGGTCTTACCGTAATGGTAAAAGGCCGTGATCTGGATCAGATCCGTGAATACACCGAAGAGGTGGTTCGGATTATGGAAGAAACACCCGGTGTTATCGACATTAAGGACGGAATGGACGATACCACTCCCTGCCTTAAAATCCACGTGGATAAAGTCAAGGCAATGGAATATAAGCTTACGACGGCGCAGGTTTACATGGAGGTCATGAAGGCGATTATGCCGAGCACTCCGAATACGACGCTGATCGCGGAAACCAAGGATTATGACATTTATGTCATTGCCGAGGAGCAGAAGGATACAACCTTAAGGGATATCTACAATCTGAAGTTCCCTTATACCACACAGGACGGAAAGCATCTGCAGATTCCTATTTCCAGAATCGTTACGTTTGAAAAAACGGATACCTTAAACGTAATCAACAGAGATGCGCAGACAAAATACATTTCCGTAACGGCAGGGGTGGATGAAGATCATAACATTACCTACGTCAGCCAGGATCTGCAGGAGAGATTTAAATCCATTCCGTTAAAGGAAGGTTACTCCATTAAGATGAGCGGTGAGGATGAAATGATTCTTGACGCGATGAAACAGCTGGTACTGATGCTGATTCTTGCAGTCGTTTTCATTTACCTGGTAATGGTGGCACAGTTCCAGTCACTGCTTTCGCCCTTCATCATTATGTTTACGATTCCGCTGGCATTTACGGGCGGATTCTTCGGACTGTATTTTACGCGTAATACGGTGTCCGTTATCGGTATGGTCGGATTCGTAATGCTGGCCGGTATTATCGTTAATAACGGTATCGTAATGGTCGACTACATCAACCAGCTGCGAAGGGAAGGCAAAACGAAGAAGGAGGCAATCGTGGAATCGGCTACAGCCAGATTACGTCCCATCCTGATGACCACATTGACCACCGTAATATCCATGTCGACGCTGGCACTCGGAGTCGGTGGCGGATCGGCGATGATGCAGCCGATGGCAATCGTTATGATCGGCGGTCTGGTATACGGAACCATCCTGACCCTGTTTGTGGTGCCGGTTCTGTATGATTTGATGAACCGCGAAAAGAACATGGTGGAAGAAGTGTTGTAAGAAGTGTTGTAAGGGAGAACAAAGATGAGAGAAACAAAGATGCCGATGAGTGAAAAGGCAATTGCCATATACGAAGCCATTATTGCGTTAATCAACGAGGGAGAAGACGTGAACGCCATGACGGTCGGTGACATTACCAACCGTGCCGGAATCGGAAAAGGAACGGCTTACGAATATTTTAAATCCAAGGACGAGATGGTGGAAACGGCGTTATTCTACAATATTGTACGCCAGATTGAAACCGCCAAGACGCTTGTCATGTCGGAATATGAATTTCATAACAAATTCCGCGCGCTTTTGGACTATATGGAGGGCAATAAAGACCAGATCCGTCCGTTTATCTGGATGATGAGAAGGGCCGGCAATTCCATCGATATACTGAATGCCGGAAATCTGTCGGCAGAGTGTTCGGAGATGCAGGTTTGCATTAATTATCTTGTGGGACTGGCAGACTGGTTTATCGCCTTTGCGGACGAAGAAGGACTGCTGAAAGAGAAGAATCACGACTTCCGCGTCAGTGTCCTGTTGTCCCAGATTGTCCAGTACGGATTCTATATTCATTTCGGAAGCACACAGGATCCGGAGGAAGTGAAGGAATTCATTTATCAGGGATTCATTAAGCAGTTAAACTAGGTTTTCTCTGTGGAAATTTCAAATCATTTATGCCATAATGGTCGTAGATTTTCTGAAAAAATCTTTACAGGGGGATTTAACGGGAATGGTAAGAATTGTTTCGGACAGTACCTGTGATTTGTCGCAGGAATTGCTGGATAGGTATGAAATCGGTGTCATTCCGCTTTCCATCGTCATGGATGACAAAAGTTACAAAGACGGTGTGGAAATAAAGACCGAAGAGGTTTTAAAATGGAGCAATGAGAATAAGACGACACCAAAGACGTCGGCTTGTAACTTAGAGGACGCAGTCGAATTTTTAAAGCCGTATCGGGAAAAGAAAGACGAAGTAATCTATATCGGAATTTCCGAGGATATGAGTACAACCTGCAACGTTATGAGACTTGCGGCAGATGAGATGGAGTATGAGGGACTTCATGTAATCAATTCCATGAATCTCTCCACCGGCATCGGTCTGCAGGTACTTCGTGCGGCGGACATGGCAAAAAAAGGGAAGAGCGCACAGGAAATTCATGATGCAATTACAGCGGCCAGAGAGGATGTCAGAGCGTCCTTCGTGGTGGATACGCTGGTCTTCTTGTCCAGAGGCGGAAGATGTTCTTCCGTAACGGCGCTACTTGCAAGCACCTTAAAGATCAAGCCCCGCATTGCGGTTACCATGGGTAAAATGGGCGTGTCCAAAAAGTATCACGGCAATTTTAAATCCGCGATTATGAAATACGTTCACGAGATGGAAGAAGATCTGCTTGCGGCGGATCCGAGCAGAGTTTTCGTAACGCATTCTCCGATGGAAGATCCTGCAATTACCGCGGAGATAATTGCATATCTTAAAAGCTTAAAGCACTTCGACGAGGTGCTTGAAACGAACGCGGGCTGTGTGATTTCCAGCCACTGCGGACCCAACTGTCTGGGAGTATTATTTTATCAGAAGTAGGCGCCTACGATGGAGAAAGAAATTCGGATTCTTTTGAATATGACAGCGCCCGAAGATTACGGACAAATGTTGAAAGACGGTTTCCGGCCGGGAAAACTATCCCCGGCCGAGGGCGTCTTTCTTTTGTATGCAATAAAGGACCGACTGCGAAAAGAAGCCGGCGGAGAATACCCGTACCGGATTGCGATGACGGCAGGGGAAAGGCTTGCGATTGCGGGAGATGCCGCCATTGAAGAGGCTTTGACAAAAGCTTTCCTGGACGAGGGAATTCCGTTTACGGAAGAGAATTACAGACAGGGTGCTTTTCTTACAAAGCGGATTCTGGAAATAGAGGAAATCTCCGATGGGATGTGCGGATATCTGATTCGAAACGGCATCGATCCGACCGTAGAAAATCTCTACCGGTTGCGATACGAGAAGGATGAACGCCCGGAGACTGTCTTTGAACACAATGATGCGGCTCTTGCATGGACCTTTCCCGATGAGGAATTCGATATGGATGCTTTTCTGCTTCGCGAATCCCTGACACATGAGAGTGCGGCCATGCAGGCAAAGTGGCTTAAGGAGCAGTCTTTGTTTGTTTCGGCCGGAAATGTCAGGTTACTCAATCAGCTCTGGGAACTGCAGCTGCCCTATGAAGTTTCCGCTGCGGCAAAACTTGCGGCAGAGAGTATCGTACGGGGAGAGAACCCTGCGGAAGTGTCTTTCTTTGAACTGCCGGGGAAAAAGCCGGAAGATAAAAAGAAAGATTTCCGGAAGTTCGGCAATCTAAGAGAAAGCCGGGACAGGACAGAAGAGGAAAAGCAGGCGGATTACGCCGATTACTTAGCGTCATTTAAAAATGCGGACGAGGCGCTCGGCGTTCTTTGCACACTCGGAATCGAAGTCTGTGCGGACAATCTTTCTGCCATGGAATATCTTCTTTGCGATGAGGCAGAATACTTTTTTGATAAACTCTCTTCCGAAATCGGAGCGGATACACTCATTTCGTACTTTCATAAGCCTGACGGGGGAATGATTCTTTCTTTTGAAGTTTACGGCAGACTTAAAAACTGCGGGGAGTCCGGTGTTCTTTCCCTTCTCGGAGAACTTGCAAAAAGAGGTTACTTTGAAGTCCCGGTGGCGTTAGGGGATCATATGCTGCGTCTTCGCATCCGCAGGGAAGCAAACCGTTATCGTGTGATTTTTCATCATGAGGAAACCGGCGGAATCGTGATGAACATTACAATCTATCCGGAAGGTATCCATGCGCTGGTGGCCGGAGACAACGAAGAAGCTCTTAACAATCTTCGGGAAAGTAATCTGTTAACCGGAAAATTGCAAAAACTATTCGGAAAAGAGGCGGAATCTACATATCTTTTTAAAGAAAATCTGTCGCAAATTCGGAATTTTTATCCGGAATAGACGAATAATATTGGAAACTTTAACCAAAAAATGTGAGTCCGAGGCATCAAAAAGATGTCTTCGGACTATTTTATTGTATGAAATGCACAAAATTTCAGAAAAGAGAAAAAAGCACCAAATATTGTCTTTACAAAATGACGTAAAATCATTTATAATGCATTCACACGAGGTTAATCTATACCTTTTATCGTTCTGATTTGATCCATATCGGATTAAACTTCCACTTTTGATTATGACAGACAGGAAAGCGGGGTGGGTTTATCGGTTTATTGATATTCATTCTTTCAATAGCTGTATTATTCGACTTACTATATGACAAAGTTCCCAATGTTCTGATTGCAGCCGGACTGATCACGGGCCTCATTTACAGGCTTTTCTTTATAAACCCGGCAAACATACCCGTTCTTGCGGCGGATCTTTTGATTCCGTTTTTGCTGTTCTTTCCGTTCTTTCTTATCCGGGCTTTCGGTGCAGGAGACATTAAGCTTTTAATGGTTACCGGCTTATACCTGGGAACGGTTCTTAATTTCAGATGTATCGGTTTTGCCATTGCAGCCGCAGCCATGATCGGCATCGCGAAACTTTTGATACATAAGCGACTTCTTTCAAGATTCGGAGCGCTTCTCGGTTATGGGAAAAGCCTGATGGAAAACATCCGGCTCGGAAGAGACATCCCTCCTTACATGACCCCGGAGCGCACCGATGAAGCCGCAAAGATTCATTTTTCACTTCCCGTATTGATTGGGACCCTTCTGGTTCTCTCAATCGGGTGACTTACAAAAAGGAGAGGTTTTGGAAAAAGAAATCATTATAGTCGGTCATCCGGAAAGCGACTATGCCGAACGATTGACAGATTATATTAACGATAACGGACTGTTAAATATACAACTTATTGCTTTTTCTTCAAAAAGCAAATACAAAGAGGCGGTGAAGAGATACAATCCGAAATACAAAATTCTTGCCGTGGAATGGAAAGAGGACGAATCTTCTGAGAATACCTTCTATTTCTGCGAGGAAAAGGAAGAAGAAAAAGAGGAATACATATTCCGCTATCAGGCCGCGGACAGGATAGCCGCCAGAATCCGGGAAGTAACGCATTTAAAACCCGGATGCGGCGGTGGTGACGGAACAAAGTTCATTGCGATTTATTCGCCGGTTGCGCGTTGTCTGAAAACCTCTTCTGCAATCATCCTCGGCCAGCTGCTCGCGGCAAATCACAGGGTGCTGTATCTGAATTTCGAGAATTTCTCCGGATTCGGCCGGTTTTTAAAAACACCGGTCTGTGGTGATTTTACGGATCTTTTCTACAGCTTTCAGAATATGCCGGAACAGTTTTCTGAGAAATTGGAAGAATCGGCGGTGGCAATAAACGGACTTTTCGTGATTCCGCCGGCTCTTTCCCATCTGGACATCGAGAGCATCTCGCAGGAAGAATGGGAACAGTTCTTTGAGGCTTTAACCGACAGCGCCCGGTTCGATTATGTTCTTTTGGATCCGGCAGACTGCATGAAAGGGCTGTACAGGATTTTAATGAGATGTTCCGTTATTTATACCCCTGTTCCGGCCGACCCCGTTGCCGTTTCAAAGATGGAGCAATACGAGCAGCTGCTTGGCGAGATGCATTATGACGGAATACTGGCGCATACTAGGAAAATAACGCCGCCCGTTTTTAAGAAAATACCGGTTGAGCCGGAAGAACTTCTGCGCTCGGAACTGGCGGAATACATAAGAGAAATTACGGAGGCTGATTTTCATTGGTTGAAGAAATCGTAAATACAAGAGAGAGGATAAACCGGATTCGGGGAGAGGTTCTCGACAGTATTGACTTAAGCCGGGATATTTCGGACGAGGAGCTTCAAAGACTGATTCACGAACAGATTCAAAAAGAGGCGAAGTCGGAATATATCCCGCTTTCCGAGAGAAACCGGATCGGGAAGGGTGTATTCAACTCTTTACGGAAACTGGATTTTATACAGGATCTGCTCGAAAACGAAGAGATTACGGAAATCATGATTAACGGACCGGACTGTATTTTTACGGAACAGTCCGGGAACGTTACAAAGCAGGACTTAAAATTCGAAAGCAGGGAAAAACTGGAGGATATGATTCAGCAGATTGTATCTTCGTGTAACCGGACCGTAAACGAAAAGGATCCCATAGCGGATGCCAGATTGGCCGACGGGTGCCGCGTGAATATCGTTCTTTCCCCTCCGGCCATGGAAGGCCCGGTGGTCACTATCCGGCGGTTTCCCAAAAAAGAAATTACGATGGCGGACTTAATCCGCTGGGGGACCATTACAAAGGAGGCCGCGGATTTCCTGCAGGCTGCCGTTAAGGCGGGCAGTAATATTTTTGTAAGCGGAGGAACCAGTTCCGGAAAAACCACCATGCTGAATGTTTTATCCGGATTCATTCCAAGGGCGCTCCGGGTGATATGCATAGAAGATTCCGCAGAATTGCGGATTAAGCATATTCCGAATCTGATCCGGCTCGAAACCAGAAATTCCACAGCGGAGGGCTGCGAGGATATCACCATTCGTGATTTGATTCGCTGTTCTCTCAGAATGCGTCCGGACAGACTGATTATCGGAGAGGTGCGCGGAGCGGAGGCCATGGATATGCTTCAGGCGTTCAATACCGGTCATGAGGGCAGTATGTCGACCGGTCATGCGAATACCGCAGAGGATATGCTTCTGCGTCTGGAAGCCATGGTACTGATGGGAACAAAGCTCCCGATCGGAGCGATAAGACGGCAGATTTCCACCGGAATCGATTTAATCGTCCACTTAAGTCGTCAGAGAAACGGTCAGAGGAGAGTTGAGGAAATTATTGAAATCCTCGGAATCTCCGGAGAGGAAATCAAAAAGAACGTTCTGTTTGCAATCAGAACGGATGCAAACGGCGAAAGCATTTTAAATAAGGTGAATGAGCCGAAGAAGGCAAAACATTCGGAAGGTTACGGGAAAGCGGAATAAACGATGAATTACGGAAAATATACATTTCGAATCGGGGAATGGGCGCTGTATTTCGTGATGTGGGCAGGAATCAGCGGACTGTTTGCTTATTTTTTCTACCGGTCGCTGCCGGCATTTGCGGTGATGCTTTTATTCTCCCCGTTATTTCTTTCCTACATGAAACAAAAGTGTGCAAAGAACCGGCGATGGAAACTGAAAATGCAGTTTGCGGATGCACTGCTCGGCCTGTCTACGGCATTGCAGTCCGGGAATTCCATAGAGAATTCGTTCCGTAAAACCAAAGAAGAGATGGAAAAACTACATGGAAAGAATTCGGATATCGCGAAGGAACTCGGCATCATCACAAAGGGTCTGGACAACAACCTGACGATTGAAGAACTTTTGAATGATTTTGCAAAGAGAAGTCATGTGGAAGAAATCGAAGACTTTGCCGATTTGTTTGCCATGGGCAAACGCTCGGGAGGAAACCTGAGGCAGGTGATGGAAAGTTGTCTGGAAACTATTTCCGAAAGTGTGGAAATGCAGCGTCAGCTTCGGATTAACTTATCGTCGAAACAATTGGAATTTCAGATTATGGGATTTGTGCCGTTCGGAATTCTGGTATATATCGGTACCACATCGGCGGGATTTTTCGACAGCCTGTATCATAACCTTTCCGGAATTCTGGTAATGAGTGGCTGCTTTATCACCTATCTGTCCGCATATTTATGGGGGATGAGAATCATTGAAGGAATCAGCGAAACATAAGTATAAACCGATAGCGCTTCTTATTGCATTGCTGGCATTGGCGGCTTTCGCGAAGGGAGTACTGACATCCTCTGTTCCGCAGTCGAGAATCAAAAGAGGAAAAGAAGCGGAGGATGACAGACAGATTGTTATGCTGGCAAAGACGAAAGAGGGAGAAGAGGAAATTTCTTTTACGGTCTCGGGAAGAAAATATTCGGAGAATGAACTGGACCGAATAAGAGAGGATTTTGACAAAGAACTCGAGGCGGCGATTTTAGGAGAGAACAAATCTTTTTCGGAGATTACTTCGTCCGTTCGTCTTCCGGATACATTGCCGGATTACCCGTTTGAAATCGAATACGATATGATTCCCGACGGTGTTTTCAGCCTCCGGGGCGAAATCGAAGAGGGCCTGGCCTTTCCGGTATCGGGAGAACTGCACGCGAAGATAACATACGACGGTTACCGAAGCGAACGGGTCATTCCGTTTACCGTGGTTTCTTCCGAAGAGAAGTTATTTACAAAGGATCTGCTTGAGGCGATAAAGAAGGCCGATGAAGAGTCCCTTGAGGAGGATTATTTTATCCTTCCGAAAGAAGTGGACGGTCGTGAGGTATCCTTTCAGACGAAAAGAAAGTTGTCGGATTTTATTCCGCTTCTTTTCATTCCGATTGCGGGAGTCATCTTCTTCCGGGGCGGGGAAATAGACAGAATGGAGAAAAACAAAAAGCGAAAGATGCAGTTTAAGGAGGCATATCCGGAGCTTGCCATGAATATTTCCATGCTGATTCAGGCGGGTTTTACGCCGAGAGGATCCCTGGAACGAATCGGGAAAAAGTATCTTTCACAGTGTGCGAGGCAGGACCGTCGGACGAATCCTCTTTATGACGAGGTGATTGTAACACTTCGTGAGATGGGAAGCGGTGTGCCGGAAAAGAGCGCATATGAGAAATTCGCAAACCGCTGTAATCTTCCGGAGATTTCCAGACTCTGTTCGCTGATGATTCGAAATATAAAGAGGGGAAGCGAAAATCTGGGAGCCGAAATCCGCGCGGAAGGTCAAAGAGCCGTTACGGCGAAGCGTGAGCTGATCCGAAAAAAAGCGGAGACTGCTTCCACCAAACTGCTTTTCCCGATGATGCTGTTTTTATTAGTCGTTATGGTTATGATTCTTTATCCCGCATTTCAATCTTTTTCATCATTTTGAAATGGCCGGTTGAAGATAAGTTTAGGAGGAAGGAGGAGAGAAAAATGATGGTTTTGAAACGTTTTCTGACGGAAGAGGACGGTCTGTCAACGGTTGAGATCATATTGATTCTGGTTGTACTGATCGGATTGGTTCTGATTTTCAAGGAAGAAATGATAAAAATTGTAGAGAGCATTTTTAAGACAATCACGAAACAGGTTAACAAAGTTTAATGGATGAGAAAAAAAAGATGATGGGAAGCAGGGAACGAAAAGGTGTCATAACCGTATATCTGACAATTACATTTGCCGTACTGATGTCACTTTTTGTCAGTGCGTATGAGGCTGCAAGAATCAGTGCATACCGCGTGATGCTCGAATGCGCTTTTCAAAGTGCCGCGTTCTCTGCTTTCGGTGAATACCATAAGGAACTGAATGAACAGTACGATTTGTTCTTTATTGATTTAAGTTATATGACCGATTCTCCGTCATTCGAAAATCTGTCTGCCAGGGTGGAGGATGAGATGAATGCGAATTTGGGAGTGCCGGAAACGAGGTTGCTGTTCGCGAGGAGTTTTTTCGGAGAGGGTTTTGCAAATGTGAGGCTGACCGATGCAAGAATGGCATCGGATTTACTCGGCAGTGTTTTGGAGAAACAGGCCGTGGAATATGTTAAAGAGAACTCATTTGCCGGGGTGGCGGAAGATCTTGTATCCCTTGTCAGGATTACGGAACAGTATGAACTGAGTGAAGAGGCTTTTGAGAAGAAGAGGGAAGAAATAAAAAAGCTGGAAGAAGAGCCCGAAAACAGAGAGCGGAAAGAAAAAGAGGATTTTAAGACAAAGACGCTTTCCGAAATCGGCTTTGAATATAATTTTGTAAATGCATTGGACGTATTGATATTGAAGATGGATACCTTTGAAGTTTCCGGCAGATTTCTGAATCCGCTTGACATTCCGTCCCTGCGGTCCTCCGTTCTGGAGTGTGATGCCGGAAATTTCGAAGAAATCAGCTACGATCCTTTGCAGGATGCATATTATACGGAATACGCGGTGCGCAAATGCGGCAATTATGCCAGACCGAAAGAGAACAGTTTCCTTACCTATGAGGCGGAATATGTTTTTGCCGGACTGCCAAATGATTCCAAAAACTTAAGCGTCACCATCCGGTGCCTGTTCTACCTCCGCACGGCAGCAGGCTATGCATCTTTAAAACAGGACAAGGACAAAAGACAGGCGGTGGAAAATGTAGCGGCCGGAATCTCGGCGCTGACTGAAATCCCGCAAAAGGCATGTGAGGAAATCATTTATCTGCTTTGGGCCGGCGGGGAAGCCACCTATGACGTACGTGATTTACTGAACGGGGAAAAGGTTTCCCTGATTAAGGATGCAGACGATTTCCATCTTTCCCTGGAGGGCGGATTAAAGAATCTTTTATCGGTCGGGACCGGACAGATTGAGAATGCGCTGGAAGACAAAAGCCGGAAGACCGGGCCGGAGGAAACGTTTCTTGGGAGTCTGACGGACAAAGAAGGCGGAATCGGACCGGACATCAAACTTTCTTACGAAGATTATTTAAGGCTGTTAATTCTGCAGACCCCGAGACAATTGCGGAATCTGAGGATGCTGGATGTGATAGAAACCGATATCCGGCAGACCGAAGGAAACGAATATTTCCGAATTGATTTCTGTCTGGATGCGGCTGTGTTTGATATTCACGCCACGGGCGGGTTCGGAATCGCGTATGAAATGAAACGACAATATTTCTACTAACCATATATGATGCGGTTTGGCACTTCCTCTTTGAGACCTCCATTTCTTTGGGGGATGAGTTACTGCAAATCTGGGAAAATCGTGTTGGGTCCTCGCTTAACCATTTCTTTAAATATATCAAAGAGGAAGGTCCAAGCCGCATCATTGCAAAGAGGGAGAAAATGAAAACCGGTTTAAGGAAAGCTTCGGTAACAATTGAATGTTCGCTGGTTCTGCCGTTATTTTTGTTTTTCTCCATAGAGGTGTTCTCGGTTTTTGATATGCTGTCCGCTTACGTCAGGATGCAGAGCGTTTTAGGCGAGGTTGCCATCGAAGCGGCAACCGTTCTTAGTCTGACGGACGAAGAACCGGATGAAGCGATGTCACTTGTAATCTCCGAAACCCTGATTCGGGAAGAGATAACAAGAAAAGCCGGTTTGAAATGGCTTGCAAAATCACCGATTATCGGCGGCGCAGCGGGATTGCACCTGTTTCGATGCGATCTGGCTACGGATCAAAAGAGCGTAAAACTGGTTCTTACCTACCGGGTAAAGCCGTGGATCAGTATCGGCAATGTCGGGAAAATGACTCTGGTGAACTCCTGTAAGGTAAATGTCTGGAAAGGATTTGAAAAGCAGGAGGATGAAAAAGCGCCGGAGGAATTCGTGTATGTGACACAGACGGGAGAAGCCTATCATCTCTATTCCGACTGCAGTTACCTGATAGCGGATTCAAAAGCGGTTTCAGGTGCAGACCTTGCGATGAAACGAAACAGAAACGGAGAAAAGTATTATGCCTGTGAATTGTGTTGCAAAGGCTTAACGCCGGACGATGGGCAGGAGTATTACGTAACACCGTGGGGAAGCCGGTTTCATGCCGATCCGGTCTGCAGGGCCCTGATAAAGAATGTTAAGGCGATACCGCAGGAGGAGATCGGATTAAGGCATCTTTGTTCCAAATGTGCAGCTCGTGCACAGGAAGAGAAAGGGGAGTAAATGGAGCTGTGGATCGATAAAATACGCATCACGCTGTGTTTTATGTTTTTACTGCTGGAAGGCTGGCAGGATAAAAAGAGAAAAAAGATTCTTCTACTCCCGGTATTCATCGTTGCTTCGGCCGGAATCGTTCTATGCTTTATGCAAAGCCCGAAAGATGTCGTTTACGCCGTAATCGGAGCCATACCGGGAGCGGTGGTTTTGCTTCTGGCATATGCAACGGGAGAGAAAATCGGATACGGAGACGGGTTTGTTCTGATGGCTTCCGGCGTGCTGCTGGGGCTTCGCATGAATCTTCTGATGCTGTTATTCGGACTTTTCTTAGCAGCAATAAACAGCGTCTGGATTTTGATTCGTAAAAAAGGAAACCGTAAGACACAGATTCCGTTTGTTCCTTTTCTTCTTCCCGGCCTTACCTTATCCATCGCATTGACCGTACAGGGGAACTGAGCGCATGACGGAAAAAAGATTATCGGAAAAAAAAGGAAGCATCACATTGGAAAGTGCCCTCATTCTGCCGGTGGTTTTGTATGTAATACTGCTGGTTTTCTGTTATCTGATGTTTTCGTATAACAAAAGTGTTTGCCGGGATGCCGCGCTTTTGGCTGCCCGACAGACGGTATACTTTGAAAACGAAACAAACCGGAAAATCGAAAGAGCGGCAGCAGACAAGTGTACGGAGGCGCTGACAGACAGGTTAATCGGGGTGAAAGACATCCGTGTAACGGTTTCAACGGGGCGTTTTCGTACGGAAGTGAAAGTAAATGCAAAAATGTGGTTTTCGGATACGGGGGTGTTGCTTGGAACGGTGCCGTTTGGAGAAATAGAGGTTACCGAGAAAGCGGAGCGGTTTCGGCCGGTTGGATTTTTATATACCGTTAAGAAAACAGAGTATTTAACAAGCTGGATAAAGGAGAGAAAAGAGAATGAATCTGACAGCGGAATACAGAAGGGACATGAACCGCAATTACCTGATTCTACCGTTAAACAGTGATTCCTATCAGGTTCGTATGCTTACAAAGAACCGCCCGGACGGGTTTCTTCCGGTGACGGAAAGAATTCGGGAAGGAGAGATGAAACTGTGTTACGACATTTCATCCCGTCAGTCGCTGGAACGTTTATATGAAAACAGAGGGATGAATCTGGACGATTTAAAAAGGCTTTTTTCGTCATGGGAAGAAGCTTCCAAAACGGCCGAGAAATATTTGCTGCCTTCGTCCTTTTTGGTTTGCGATCCTCAGTTTGTATTTCTAAATCCGTCCGACCGGAAAGCGGAATGGGTCTGTTATCCGAAGGAATCGGAGGAAAGATATCCCGAGGATGTAAAACTCCTGGCGGAGTACATCCTGGAGAAGGTGGACAGAGAAGATTCCGCGGCGGTCAAGGCGGCATATGAATTTTATAAATCGGTCAGAGAGGATACGTTTCTGCTGCCGGAAATGCTCAGGTATTTAAGAGAGATTTCCGCCAATACCGGGACGGAGGAGGAAACTCCTCCTGCAATAAGGGATATTCCTGTTTCTTCTGCGGAGAAGGAAACCGGGGAGGAAATCTGGACGGTACAAAAGAAGGAGAATCTTTTTCAGACAGTCGGACGTACCGTGAAGAGCCTGTTTTGTAAGCCGGAGACACCCACAGATAAAAAAGGCGACGGTATTTCAAAAAGGGCGTTTCCCGAATCGTCAGGAGCGGATTATTCCTGGATGGAGCAGGATAACGAGTGTTCCCAGACAGTATTGCTGTCGGAGGAAAGCGGGCAGGTGAAGGAACTCTGTTCGCTGAAAGACGGAAGGAGAATTCGCCTTGATCCGCTTCCGATTACAATCGGGAAAATGGAAAAAGAGGTGGATCTGTTTCTTGATGCTCCGGGAATTTCCCGGTTCCATGCAAAAATCTTTGAATCGGACGGTTCCGTCTGGGTGGAGGATACGAATTCAAAGAACGGAGTAACCGTAAATGAACAGCGCCTTTCGGCGTTCGAAAAGGTCCGTCTTGCCCCCGGAGACCGCGTTTATTTCGCAAGGGAGGGCTTTATCTTTCATTGATTTTTCCAATCATAACCGATATAATATCTCATACGAAGAGGTATAGGTATGAAGGAAAAGCTTTCTTCTTTTCTCTTGCTGGAAGGCTTCGTTCCCGCGACGAAGGATGGCGGGGATTTTGAAATCTATTTAAAGAAAGAAACCGGTTTTGTGACGGTTTTAATGGTATACCTGTTAAAGCCCGGAGTAACGTTTACGGGCGAGTCCTACCATGCACTGAAGAACCGGGCACTGGAACTGCTTACCGGAAATAATCTGCCGGAAATGCACACGCTTTTTCTGATTATGACGGAACGTGTAGGAGAAGCGACAGAGGCAACGGCGGAAGACCGGAACGCGTGGGTGATGGACCTTGCCGGAAATACAATGGTGATTCCCGAAGACCGCGTGGAAGACTTCTACGGAATGAAGGGAATGTTTCTTCATTTTCTGTCCAATCCCGGCGGGGCCGAGAGAGTATTAAACGAGGTCCGCAGAGAACTGAACCAGGAGATTGAGAAACAGCAGAAGATTCAGAAAAAAAATAACATAAAAGCCATCCCGTGGGTATCCGTCGGAATTGCGGTCCTCTGTTTACTGATGGGGATCCTGTCATATATTTACGGGGAACCTTTTGTGGATTATTTCAGTCTTGATCCGGTGGCGGTTTTCGAAAAGCACCAGTGGTACCGTCTGATTACATATATGTATGTGCATGCCGGCCTGTCCCACTATGTGAACAACATGGTTATGCTGTACATGGAAGGGACATCGTTAGAGAACGCATTCGGACGCTTTCGTTATGTCCTTTTGTATCATCTGCTCGGAATGATTGCGGGACTCGGTTCCCTTGCCTATAAAGTATTTATCGGCAGTGACGTTCCCTCCATAGGGGCGTCCGGTGCGATTATGGCTTTTCTGGGTGTGATTGTTTATCTGACAATCCGCAATATCCGTTCTTTCCGGGGCGGGGCATTGTATCGCATACTGGTCATGGTACTGCTTGCCTTCTACAGCGTGTACGAAGGATTCAGGACTCCGGGCGTCGACAATGCGGCACATGTGGCCGGAATGGCAGCCGGAATTATAGCCGGTATTGCATGGGATTTGATTTTGCGTTATAAAAGAAGAACAAAAAAGAATTCTGAATAAGGGGTGGCAAAGATGACGAAAGACGATTGTATTTTCTGTAAGCTTGCAAACGGAGTGTATCCGACGAATTCCATTTATGAGGATGAGAACTTCAACGTAATCCTGGATGCGGGTCCCGCAACGAGAGGACATGCACTGATTCTCCCGAAGCAGCACTATGCGAACCTTTTTGAACTTCCCGATGATGTGGCCGGAGAGGTTATGATTCTTGCCAAGAAAATGGCCACTCACATGAAAGAGAAATTAAACTGCGACGGTTTTAACCTGGTGCAGAATAACGGTCCATGCGCGGGACAGACGGTTTTCCATTTTCATTATCACCTGATTCCCCGTTATGAAAACGACGGACAGAATATGCTCTGGGAGCCGACTTCCCCCGACGAGGAAAGCCTAAAAGAGCTTTGTAAACTGCTTTCCGAGAAATAAGTTAAAGGAGCTGTCATACGATGAGCACCGATAAGACGGACAACACAAAGCCCGTGGAAGAAACAAGAGAACAGAGATTAAATGCCATGCGCAGGGAATTTCGCAAGACCGAGACCCTGTGGCTGGTTTGTTGCGGCATTTCCCTGATCGGGACTTTCGCATATCTGTTTCTGATTTATAAAATGCATCTGCTGGCAGGCTCGCCGCTAAAATATGTTTTTGTTGTGGCTTTGCTTTTGCTGGTTTTCTTCTGCATTTATTTTCTGCCCATTCTTTTAAAGAAGAACAAGAAATACAAAGCTTACTCCACCGAGTATAAGAAGGCTTTTATTAAGCCGCTTTTGGAAAGTGCCTTCGGAGAAGGTACCTATACCGGAGTGGAGAAGATGTCTTTGGACGGAATTACGGATTTTTCCCTGCTTCGTAAGGCAAAGGGAGCCATGGCCAATGACTGTGTCAGCGGTGTTTACAACCAGGTCCCTTTCTTGCGGTATGATCTGACACTTCGTTACGACAAGAAAAGCGCCACAACGGACTGCGTTTTGATTGCTACGGATATAAAGACACACTTAAAAGACGAACTTCAGATTATTCACGATAAGTTTAAAATCGGCGGTGCCGATTACGATCACCCGGAAGGATACGGGAAAGTAAGTTCCGGCAAAGACAGTTTCGATAAAAAGTTCTCCGTATATGCAAAGGATATCAAAGAAGGGGAGCGTTTTGCGAAGAAACTCAATCATGCAAAGCTTGAGAAACTCTCCCGCAAGGATCCGATTGCCGTATTTTTCGATAAAAAGAAAGTTTATCTCGTTATCAAAAGAGACAAGGACGTTATGGAGGCTCCGGTCTACCATCCCGTAAAAGAGGAGCGCTGTATCAGAGAAGCCGGGGAAGAAGTGGATATTATCAAGTCCTGGATAGATTTTTTGAAGGATTGTGTGTAAAACATGTGGAACAGTATTTTAGAGACGATTGCCGAGCTGGACATGCGGGACAAAGCCCTGTCTTACTTTACATCGTCGAAATTTATCGTCAGCATTTTTCTGCTGCTGGTAACGGCAGTTTTGCTGATTATCATCAAAAGGGCCGTTGCCGTTTTTATTAAGAAGAAGGCGAATCTTACCGGCAAACCCATAAAGGAAACGGGCCGGATCCCGACCATTGTGGAAAAGATATTAACCGGAATCGTTCTGGTGATTGCCCTGCTGTCGATTTTCCAGGTGAACGGAATCAACGTAACATCTCTGATTGCATCCCTCGGAATTGTCAGTGCCATCGTGGGTTTGTCCCTGCAGGACTACTTAAAAGATCTGATTATGGGCGCCCATATTTTCACGGATAAGTTCTTCGCGGTGGGGGACGTGGTCCGTTACAAGGGAACGGAAGGAATTGTCATATCCTTTACCACCAAGACGACGAAAATCCAGAGTATGAGCGATTTTTCCATCATCTCCATCTGTAACCGGAACATCGATGAGATTGCCAAACTGGGAGATTTTCAGAAAATCAACATTCCCCTCTCTTACGACGAGGATGTTCCGAAAGTACATAAGGTTTTAGGAGAAATCACCGAGCGCATTAAGCAGATTGAAGGCGTAAAGAGTGCGGTGTACAAGGGAACGTTCGAATTTCAGGATTCGGCAATTCTTTACAGAATCAATTATTATGTCGATCCGAAAGACAAATGGACGGTATGGTACAAGGTTATGAAGGAAGTTCAGGACAGCCTCTGGGCCGAAGGAATCAAAATTCCTTATAACCAGCTCGATGTACACAATTATACGGAAAAGTAGAACCGAAAGACAAAGAAAAGCGACTGCAGTGCAGTCGCTTCAGACTACAGACAAACCCATCTTTGAAACGTGTTATTTCAAGGTGGGTTTTCTTTTTTTATTTTTTCAAGCTATTTTTATTGAAAAA